>TARA_R110000822_G_scaffold159476_13_pt1 | contig 45931 bp, 41 predicted proteins | sample TARA_R110000822 | Tara Oceans TARA_R110000822 (sample SAMEA4397666) | marine metagenome | biome: Polar Biome; feature: [SRF] surface water layer (ENVO:00010504); material: water (ENVO:00002006), including particulate matter (ENVO:01000060) such as... | depth 5 m | reverse complement strand
CCCGCTGACGCATGCCTCCTGAGAATTCGTGGGGGTAACTGCCAACACGTTTTTCAGGTTCGACGATACCCACTTCGCCCAGTATCTCAATAGCCCGATATGTGGCGTCTTTACGAGAAATATTGCGGTGATAGATCAATGGCTCGATCAACTGTTCGCCCACCGTCAGATAGGGGTTCAGACAGGTCATTGGGTCTTGAAAAATAATGGCGATATCATTGCCACGAATTTTTTGTAGGGTTTTATCGTCGGCTTGTAGTAAATCGTTACCTTCGAACAGGGCGCTACCAGCAATGATTCCTGGCGGCTGCGGAATTAGCTTGAGTAGGCTGTAGCAGGCCACGGATTTACCTGATCCGGATTCACCGACAATGGCGAGCGTTTCACCCCTGTTGACGCAAAAGCTAATGCCGTCCACTGCTTTTACCACGCCCTCTCGGGTATGGAAGTGAGTGGTCAAATTGTCAACTTCTAGTAATGGCATTATATTTATAATCAAATAGTTATAGTGTTAATGTATAATTTACATTAAGTTTATTCTGTTCAGTTTCTGGAAGCTCGTGGATCAAGTGCATCCCGTAGCCCATCGCCTAGGAAGTTCAACGCAAATAGAGTGATTGAGAGGGCCAAGCCGGGGAACAACAACAACCAGGGATACTCTTCCATGGTTTCAACACCATAGGATATCAGCAACCCCCAAGAGCTTTGTGGTGGTTGAATGCCGAGTCCAAGAAAGCTAAGAAATGCTTCCAGTAGCATCACACTGGGAATCGTTAATGTTGTATAGACAATCACCGGCCCCAAGGTGTTAGGTATCAGGTGACGGCGGATAATCGTCCAGCGGGAGAGGCCTAAAGAAACCGCTGCTTCAATAAACTCCTGCCGTCGCAAGCTGAGTACCTGCCCGCGAACAATACGGGCCATAGTGAGCCACTCAACGGCACCAATGGCGAGAAACAGCAGTAGGATATTGCGGCCAAATACCACCATCAGCAGCACAATAAAGATCATGAAGGGTAGGGCGTAGAGAATGTCCACCAGGCGCATCATCACTGCATCTACTCGCCCCCCGGCATAGCCAGCAATGGTACCCCAGAGCACACCAATAATGAGCGCCACACCGGTGGCAATAAAGCCCACCATTAGGGAAACACGGCTGCCGTACATAATGCGGGTGAGCATATCTCGACCAAATATATCCGTGCCCAGCCAATGCTCGGCAGAGGGTGGTACGGCGCCGAGCATCAGATTTTGTTGTTCATAGCCGTAGGGCGCAATATAAGGCGTTAACAGGGCAATAATACAAAAAAATACGATAACCCCAAGGCCAAGCAATGCGAAGGTGTTTTTGCGCAGTCGAAGCCAGGCATCCTGCCAGAGGGAGGTGCCTTTTTCAGTTTGAGGGACACTTTTTTTGATAGCGCCTTCTGCCAGTACGGGATCGGACATTATTTCCCCTCCCGTAGCTGGTGTCGTAGTTTGGGGTTGATCCATACGGCGATGATATCGGACAACAGGTTAAACAGAACAATCAGCGTAGCAAAAAACACCGTGGTTCCCAGAATCATCGTGTAATCCCGGTTAAAAGCTGCCTGGACATAGAAGCGACCCAAGCCCGGTATCTGAAAGATTGTTTCCACCACAAAGGAACCACTTAATAGACCCGCAAAGGCTGGGCCGAGGAAGGCGATGACAGGGATTAGACCGCCTCGCAGTCCATGTTTTAACACCACCACCCATTCAGGTAGGCCCTTGGCACGAGCGGTACGAATATAATCCTGTGACATAACCTCCAGCATGCCGCCGCGACTTAAACGTGCAAGAAATGCGGCGTAGCCAGAACCGAGAGTGATAGCGGGTAAGATTTTATCTCCCGGCAGATCACCCCAGCCGGAAACAGGAAGCCACTCCAACCAGATACCAAAAATGAGTACGAGCAATGGCCCCATTAAGAATGAAGGCATACAAATGCCAATCATGGCGGCGGACATGGGCACATAATCCTGCGGGGTGTTAGGTTTTAAGGCCGCCAATACCCCCGCACTAACGCCAATAATGATCGCAACCAGCATGGCATAAAATGCCAGCTCCGCCGTAATAGGCAACCCCCCTGCGATTAGCTCGTCGACAGAGCGGCCGGGGTAGCGAAATGAGGGGCCAAAATCACCGTGGGCTAAATCGTTGAGGTAGCTGAGGTATTGCTGCCACACGGGTTGGTCTAGCTTATATTGTGCTTCCAGCGCTTTGATAACTTCAGGCGCCACAGTTTTTTCTGCACTGAAAGGCCCGCCAGGCGCGGCGCGAACCAAGAAGAAGGTTGCAGTGATCACCACCAGTAATACCGGTATAGCCTGTAACAGCCTGCTGACAATAAACCGAAACATTAGTGTATGTTCACCCCGCTAAGGCTGGGATCAAGCGACAGGTTTTTATAGAGGACGTAATCAAGAATATTGGGTTGTAGCCCTTTCAAACTCGGGTGCACCAGGCTCTTGCTGTTATAAATGTAGATCGGAATAATCGGCATATCTTCGAGTAGAATCGCTTCGGCTTCGGCCATCAATTTATAGCGCATCGCTCTATCAGGGATGGTGGGGGCAAGTTTCAGGATCAGCTCATCATAGCGGGGGTTAGACCAACCGGTATGGTTGTTGCCACCCTCTGTAACCCACATATCGAGAAAGGTATTGGGGTCCACATAATCGCCAATCCAACCGGCGCGAGCTATGCTGTAATCACCATTACCAACGGAATCCAGGTATACCTTCCAATCCTGATTATTCAAGATAATGTTGACACCAAGGTACTGGTTCCACATTTGTTGTATGGCGACCGCAATTTTTCGATGACTTTCAGAGGTGTTGTAAAGTAATTCGGTGACGGGGAAATCTTTGCCATCAGGGTATCCGGCTTCGGCTAACAATTTGCGCGCTTTCTCAGGATTAAATTCAAATGCAGATTTGGCGGTATAGCCCAAGGTGTTTGGAGGAGTAAAGGTATAGGCAGGAACTTCACCTCCTTTAGTCACCTGTTCGGTTAATTGTTTACTATCGATACTCATCGCCAAAGCTTGGCGTACCCGTTGATCACTCAGATGAGGCAGTTTAGTATTAATACGGTAAAAATAGTTACCCAGATAGGGGTAGGTATGGAGCAGATGTGGTTTGTCTTTTTTGTACGTAGCCACCTTGTCGATGGGAATACTTCCCGTGTGATGCAATTGCCCTGATCGAAACATCCGCTCTTCCGTGGTCACATTCTCAATCGGATGAAAATGAATACCGTTAAGTTTAACCTTACCCGCATCCCAGTATTGTGGGTTTTTGACCACCTCTACCCGTTTGAATAATTTCCATTCCTTTAACGTAAATGGCCCATTGCCGACAAAGTTACCGGGGCGTGTCCACAGACTGCCACGTTCATCGGGTTTGCCGAATTTCTCAATGGTGGGACGATGTACCGGGAACATACTGTAGTGATCCAGCAGTTGCAGGAAGTAGGGCGTGGCGTTATTCAGTTCAACTTCCAGAGTGTAATCATCCAAAACCTTCACACCGACTTGAGAGAAATCATCGATTTCTCCTTTTGCGTAGGCCTCTGAATTTTTAATAGGGAACAACATATAGGCATATTGGTTGCCGAGCGCCGGCTGAAGGGCACGCCACCAGGACCAGGCAAAGTCATGGGCGGTTACCGGGTCACCATTGGACCAAACAGCATTGTGGCGTAGTTTAAAGGTATAGGTTTTACCGTCTTCGCTAATGCTCCATTCTTTTGCTACAGCGGCTACGGGCTCCAGTGTAGCCGGGTCCTTTGCTACCAAGCCTTCAAGCAGCGCTGTGAGAATATGATGTTCGGGAATACCCGTGACAATATGCGGGTCAAGTTCCTGTGGGTCGGTACCATTACCCCAGTGAAGAATGCCATCCCGATTGCCGGTGGTGACATTGTTTTCCCCACCACTACAGCCGCCCATTAGTAGGGTGGTGATTAATAGGGTGGTGGTTAATACAGTCAGGCCAAAAATTTTATTCCGCATCATGCCTTTAACAACGCCATTTGCCAGCGTCCTATGTTAGGCAAGGATGCTGCCCAGTACCAGCCCATATCCTGAAAGAAGCAGTCCGTATTACAGTTGAAATGCAGTGGCGAACCAACCATAATGCGCAGCCTCAAGGCCGAGTAGATTAGGCCAACCTTTTTATGGTGACCCCTGCTGGTCCCCTCGCAATGATTTACTGCAAACCCCGCCAGGCCCGGAAGGGAGCAACGGTAGCGGTTTTATCATGTGCCGAGGTGCGGCTGGCAGGGGAAGCCACCAGTTTTTTTATGTAGGCTTATTCGTCTTTATCGCCCTTACATTCTTGACGCTTGCCTCTCCGTTCTTCACCCATGGTCTCACGCATAGCTTCGTGGGCTGCTTTCGCTTCTTCCTTGGTGACTAAACCATCCCCATTAGTGTCCATTTTACTAAAGTGCTCTCTACGTCGTTCTTGCATTTTGTTTAGGCCAGCTTCGTGCTCCTCTACAGAAATAGTGCCATCTTTGTTTGTGTCCATTTTTTCAAACATCATTTTTCCAGAGTGATGTTTCCCTTCGTGCATTTCTGCCCAAGCTACAGCGGTTAAACCAAAGCAAGTAAGAAGAATAAGAAGTGTTTTCATGTGATGTCCTTTTGTTGTTAATAGTGAGCTCACAGGTAATAACGTGCAGAGGTAGATTTGGTTGACGGAGGTGAAAAAAGTATGGCGCCATTGCAGCGCCATACTCTGAGTTATATTCAATCAGTTAATCTGGAAGCAGAGGACTAGCCCTGTTTGTCGAGTATGTCTTCCACTTCATCCATAAGGGCGTCCATTCGACGAATCACCGCTTGATACACTTCTGGTGAGGCCATATCCACACCGGCGTCCAGTAGAATATCGTAAGGATAGTCGGAGCCGCCAGCCCGCAGAATATTGAGGAACTGCTGTTGTGCGGCTTTGCCGTCCTTGAGAATGCGATCAGTCAGGAAATAGGCCGCTGAAATGGAAGTGGCATATTGATAGACGTAAAAATTGCGGTAGAAGTGTGGGATATAAGCCCATTCGGCGGTATAGAGATCATCGATGTTCATTACACCCTGTTCGTGGCCGTAATATCGCTTGAGGATATCGCCATACATGACGTTGAGCTTGTCTCCAGATAGAGCTCCACCATTTTCAACCTCTTCGTGGATGGCCAGTTCAAATTCGGCAAACTGAGCCTGGCGGAAAAAAGTCCCTCTCAGCTGAGAGAGCTCCTTGAACAGGTAGTAGAGGCGCTCTTGATCATTTTCCGCATTTTTGCGGAGGTAATCAAACAATAGAACTTCATTGGCTGTAGAGGCAATTTCTGCAGTGAATGTGGCGTATTCAGATTTGCTGAAAGGCTGACTTTGATTGGCCAGCAGCGAGTGCATGGCATGGCCCCATTCGTGTGCATAGGTGCTGACAGATTCGAGACTATTATCAAAGTTTAGGAGCATATAAGGATGAACATTGTAGGCTGCCCCCATCACATAAGCCCCACTGCGCTTGCCAGGGCTTGGGTAGACATGCATCCAGTTCTGATTGGCGGCGTTGCTAAAGGTGTTGATGTAATCTTTTCCAAGAGGCTGGAGTGCGGAAATGGTCAGAGCCTTGGTTTCCTCAAGACTGTATTCTCGATCAAGGGAAACGACGGATGGATAAATATCGTAATAGTGGGTCTCATCAATTTTTAGCATGCGCTGACGCAAGCTGATTAAACGGTGGAGGCTGCCTAGATTATTGTTGACGGTGTTGATCAGAGTACGATAAACCTCTTGGGGAATATTATCTTCTGACAGTGCTCGGTCAAGGGAGGAGTCAAAGCCACGTAGCTTGGCAATAAGCACATCATTTTTGACTTGTCCCTCAAGGGTAATTGCCAGGGTTTGGCGAAAATTCTGATACGTTCCCCAAAACTTGCTAAAGACCAACTGCCGATCTTTACGATTCTCCAAAGCTCGAGACTTGGTATAGCCAGAGGCATCCAGCGTTATCGTTTCACCAGTGGAGAGCGTGACCTCAGGCCAAGGCATTTCAGCATTGGTAAGCACTTCATAGACACTGGCGGTAGTGCTAAGGGCATCGCTGGCCGCGGCGATAATACGTTCCTCTTCAGGGCTAAGGATATGTTTCGCCTGCCGAAGTGTGTTACGAATGTAAAAATCATGGTCTTTGAGGGCACCAGAGCTGGCTATAAACTGGGTCAGTTGCTGTTCTCCGATTGTGATCAGTTCTGGGTTCAGATAACTGGTGACTTCGCCCAATTCGGTGAGTAGGGTCTGGGCCACAGAAGAACGTTCACGAAACTCAGAGTTGCCAAGATCGGTATCTTTTGCCAAAAAGGCATACACATAAAGGCGTAATAAGTCTTTATAGGTATTGGTGATGTCATCCAGGCATTCACCCAGCTTCTCTGCACTCTTGTTGAGCTTGCCCTTGCATTCAGACAGGGATGCAACATGGTCTGAAATTTCTTTGTGTGCTGCATCCCAACTGGCGATGTCGGGATACAGATCACCGAGATCCCATACTGTGGGCGTTGGTTCTACTTTTATAGTAGGCGATGGCGCTGAAGTTTCGGCATTTTCGGCGGCCATGAGTGTCGGGGTAGTGAGCACTGTAGCAAGGCAGAGTACAAAGCAGGGCGCTAGGTTGTATTTCATCATCGTTCTTCCGGAATTATTTTATCCACAGTGCATAGCAGTGAACCATCCACGAGCTTGGTAGACACCGTGTCGCCGACTGCTGTGTCAGCAACATGACGTACGATATGTTGCTGTTTATCCATGACAATAGCATACCCCCTTTCGAGAGTGTTGAGCGGGCTTACAGCGTGCAATAGTTGAGCTGATTTTTGCCAGCTGTCGTGTCTTAGTTCTATTAATTTTTCCATTCCCAGGTGCAAACGTTGTTTTAGTGCATCCAACTGGCTTTGGAGTTGATCGAGTTGTTGGCTGGGGTGACATCTGCCGAGTTTGTCTTGTAAATGATGCAGCCGAGTTTGTTGCCGAGTTTGGTTTTCTGCCGTCGACCGTTTCAGTCTCACTAGAAGGTTCTGTAATTGCTGGCCTCGGTGGTGTAGACGTTCACCCGGGTGTCGTAATTGGCGCCTGAGATTATCGATGTGTTGGCTGGACGATTGCAACCGTCGCTGAATTGCCTCCAGGAATAGCCGTTCGAATCCTCTAAAATTGGCGAGAAACTCTTCTCCATTTGGACTGAGAATTTCAGCAGCAGCAGAGGGGGTTGGCGCACGATAATCTGCTACAAAGTCAGCGATGGTGAAGTCGACCTCATGGCCTACGGCGCTGATAATAGGAATGTTGCTGTTATAAATCGCTCTGGTAAGAACCTCTTCATTGAAAGCCCAGAGGTCTTCCAGTGAGCCGCCGCCGCGCCCTACGATTAAAACATCACAGCGGTTATCTTCATTGGCAAGTGCAATCGAGTCAGCGAGTTGTGCTGCTGCGCCACTGCCTTGTACGACACTGGGATAAACGGTTACCGGTATGGCAGGGAAGCGACGCTTTAGTACCGATAGAATATCGCGTATGGCAGCCCCGGTAGGGGATGTGATGATGCCTATCCGGTTTGGTAGTGAGGGTAGTGGCTGTTTGTGTGTGTCGAGGAACAGCCCTTCTTCGGATAACCGGTGCTTTAGTTCATCGAATTTGCGTTGTAATGCTCCGTAGCCGGCTTCTTCCATGTGTTCGATGATCAACTGAAAATCACCGCGGCCTTCATAAAGGCTAACCCGGCAACGCACTAGCACATGAGTACCATTGTCCGGCCGAAATCGAACCAGACTGTTGCGATTGCGGAACATGGCACAGCGGGCCTGAGCATGTTCATCCTTTAGCGTTAGGTACCAGTGACCAGAACCTGGACGGGAAAAATTGGAAATTTCACCCTCAACCCAGACTAACGGTAGGTGAGTTTCCAGTAACTGTCGGGCGCGACGATTAAGTTGTGAAACGGTGAGTGTGGTGGGCTGGTAATCCATCGCACCATTTTCCATTACCAGTGGGCTTAGTCAACGTAAAGATGGGCTTTGCCGGGGGGTTTCCTGTTATAGCAGATCAGTGAAAAATAGTGTTTTTTGATGCTTTATCGGCTTATAATGCCGCGCTTACTTTAATAACCCCTTGATACGTTGTATTACTGCCAATCAACTGATTTTTATCAGAAAACTAGTTGCTATCAGTAAAAAAGGGGTTTTAAAACCCACTCTCTGATGAGGTAAGCCATTCAGATGTTGCGAATCGCTCAAGAAGCTCTCACCTTTGATGATGTTTTGCTGGTACCCGGATATTCTGAGGTCACTGCAAAAGATGTGTCTCTCAAAACCCGCTTGACCCGAAATATCGATCTCAATATCCCTCTTGTTTCTGCTGCCATGGATACCGTTACTGAAGCCCGGCTTGCTATTGCATTGGCTCAGGAAGGTGGCATTGGCATTATTCACAAAAGTATGACTATTGAGAATCAGGCCCTGGAGGTAAGGGCTGTCAAGAAATACGAAAGTGGTGTAGTAAAAGATCCGATTACCATCAATGCCGATGCCTCGGTTAAAGCGCTGTTGGTTTTAACTCGAGAACATAATATTTCTGGTGTACCTGTGCTGGATAATGGCGAGTTGGTGGGCATTGTGACTCGACGTGATGTGCGTTTTGAGCCTAGCCTTGAGCTACCTGTCTCCGCCATCATGACGCCAAAATCACGACTGGTAACCGTCAGTGAAGGAGCCAGCCTTGATGAGGTGAAGGCTCTGCTGCATAAACATCGTATCGAAAAAGTCCTAGTGGTCAACGACGAGTATGAGCTGCGTGGATTGATTACCGTTAAGGATATTGATAAGGCAGAAAAGTACCCTAATGCCTGTAAGGACGATCAAGGTCGCTTGCGGGTTGGCGCTTCAGTGGGTACCAGCCCCGATACAGATGACCGGGTTGCCGCCTTGGTTAAAGCCGGCGTTGATATGCTGGTCGTAGATACGGCTCACGGTCATTCAATGAATGTTATTAACCGTGTACGTCAGATTAAGTCACAGTATCCCGAGATTGATGTGGTGGGCGGTAATATCGCCACTGCTGAAGCAGCTCTAGCGCTGGCAGAGGCGGGCGCTGATGGTGTTAAGGTTGGGATTGGCCCCGGCTCTATCTGTACCACGCGGATTGTCACTGGGATTGGTGTACCGCAAGTTTCTGCTATCGCCAATGTGGCGGCTGCATTGAAAGATCACGATGTGACGGTGATTGCCGATGGTGGTATCCGCTATTCAGGTGATATTGCCAAGGCGTTGGCTGCCGGTGCGCATTCGGTGATGATGGGTTCTATGTTTGCCGGTACCGAAGAGGCTCCCGGTGAAATTGAGCTCTACCAAGGCCGTACCTACAAGTCCTATCGCGGTATGGGTTCTATGGGTGCCATGTCGCAAACCATGGGATCCAGTGACCGTTACTTCCAGGACGCCAGTCAGGGTGCCGAAAAACTAGTTCCGGAGGGCGTTGAAGGTCGTGTCCCTTATAAAGGTTCAGTCTCAGCCATTATCCACCAGATGATGGGAGGGGTTTGTTCCGCCATGGGTTATACCGGTAGCACAGATATTGAAACGTTGCGTACCAAGCCAAATTTTGTACGGGTCACCTCAGCGGGCATGGGCGAGAGCCATGTTCACGATGTGTCTATTACAAAAGAGTCGCCCAATTACCCACGTCGGTAATTGACGCCGAACATTAATATTTAACAGGGGCTGCACATCGCAGCCCCTTTAGATTACAAGCGGTTAGTTATGACTACTGATATCCATTCACAAAAAATCTTGATTATCGACTTCGGTTCCCAATACACGCAGCTTATCGCTCGGCGGGTGAGGGAAGTAGGCGTCTACTCAGAAGTCCGTGCTTTTGACATGTCTGAGGCGGAAATTCGTGAGTACAACCCACAGGGGATTATTTTAGCCGGAGGCCCTGAATCCGTTACTGGGGGTGAATCGCCTAGAGCACCACAGTTGGTCTTTGAGTTAGGTGTGCCAGTATTGGGTATCTGTTACGGAATGCAGACCATGTCTGAACAGTTGGGTGGCAAAGTTGAAGGGTCCAAGCTTCATGAGTTCGGTTATGCCCAGGTCAGGGTGCATGGTAATAGTCGGTTACTACACGATGTAGTGGATCATGTGGATCACGATCATGTTGGTGAAGGTAAGGGTGCTCTACTCGATGTATGGATGAGCCATGGTGACAAAGTGTCAGTCATGCCAGATAACTTTGAATTGATGGCCTCAACGGCCTCCTGTCCTATTGCCGGTATGTACTGTGCTGATAAAAATTTCTATGGTATCCAGTTTCACCCGGAGGTGACCCACACCCTACAGGGTATGCGTATTTTTGAACACTTTGTGCTGGAAATATGTGGTTGTGAAGCGCTTTGGACACCGGCCCATATTATTGAAGATGCTATTGCTCGAGTACATGCTCAGGTAGGGACTGACAAAGTACTTCTTGGCTTGTCGGGGGGAGTAGATTCCTCGGTCGTTGCAGCATTACTGCATAAGGCCATCGGTGACCAGCTTACCTGTGTGTTTGTGGATAATGGTTTGCTGCGTAAGAATGAAGGCGATCAGGTGATGGACATGTTCGCCAAAAATATGGGCGTTCGAGTGATCCGGTCTGATGCGGAAGCGCTGTTTCTGGATGAACTTGTTGGTGTCGAAGACCCAGAACAAAAACGCAAAATTATTGGCAAAAACTTCATTGAAGTATTCGATAAAGAAGCGACAGAAATTACTGAGGTGAAGTGGCTAGCGCAGGGCACTATTTATCCTGATGTGATTGAGTCCGCTGCGGCAAAAACGGGTAAGGCCCATGTGATCAAGTCACATCACAATGTAGGTGGTCTGCCTGAGAATATGAAAATGGGATTGGTGGAGCCCCTGCGAGAGTTGTTTAAGGATGAGGTCCGTAAAATTGGGCTTGAGCTTGGGCTTCCCTACGACATGGTCTACCGTCACCCGTTTCCAGGTCCCGGATTGGGTGTGCGAATTCTTGGTGAAGTCAAAAAAGAATACGCGGATCTCTTGCGTGAGGCCGATGCTATTTTTATTGAGGAGCTGCATAACTCCGGCTGGTATCACAAGACCAGCCAGGCCTTTGTGGTGTTTCTCCCAGTAAAATCAGTAGGTGTGGTGGGTGATGCGCGTCGCTACGAATATGTGGTGGCATTGCGTGCAGTAGAAACGGTGGACTTTATGACAGCCCGTTGGGCCCATTTACCCTACGAACTCCTGGAGAAAGTCTCCGGTCGTATCATTAATGAAATCCCCGGTATCTCTCGCGTGGCCTATGATATTTCCAGTAAACCGCCCGCTACGATTGAGTGGGAGTGAGAGACAGCGTTATTTAGGTTCTCTGGGGCTGACTTGCTTACCTAACCTTATACGTTGAAGGGTGTTTGTATAGGTAGTATTTCGAGGAGGAGCAATATGAAATATTTATTGGTGGCGGCGGCCGTTCTCGGGCTAATTTACGTGGTGTTTATCGATAGCAAGAAATCTTCAAATAACGATGACCGCCCCGAAGTTATATACCAGCGCGAAGTTGATAAGGTGGAGGCTATCGAGGGTTTCCTTCAGGACACCGTTGACCAACGCCGTGAAGAAATGGATGAAGTTCGATAGATTTTTCTTTATTTTTTCTTCTAATTTTTTATTTCGTATTAAAAAATATCTCGATGCCTGTCCAGGTTAATGTATTAACGGTTATAGCATGATGGAAGAAAAAGGTTACACCCCAGCCGATAGGGATTGGATGAGCAGGGCGTTAAGTCTTGCTGCCCAGGCCGCTGAAGTGGGCGAAGTACCGGTTGGAGCCATCTTGGTCAAGAATGGTGCTGTGATTGGTGAGGGGTGGAATCGACCTATTTCTTCCTGTGATCCTACTGCTCATGCAGAAGTCGTGGCATTGCGCGATGCAGCCTCCCGGCTGGAGAATTATCGGCTGCCAGAAACTACACTCTACGTCACCATTGAACCCTGCACGATGTGTGTTGGTGCCATACTCCATGGGAGGGTTGGTCGTCTTGTCTACGGTGCCACGGAGCCAAGAGCTGGTGCTGTTACCAGTCAGTTGAGGTTAACTGAGATGACTCACTACAATCATAAGATCGATGTGGTTGGTGGAGTCATGGCTAAAGAATGTAGCCAGTTAATGAGTGAGTTTTTTAAAAAAAAACGCCAAATAAATTTAATCAAAAAGCTATAAAAATAAAAACAAGTTAATACCTACAGTGAGAGAAGTGAATTAGGATTCCAGTCGCTTGAATTGGGTAAGTCAAAATCTTGTTCTCGTTCAGTGCGGCGCTGGGCTTCTAGTGAATGCCATTTTAATATTGCTCGGTAATGAATAATATTCTGGACATAGCCCACAGGCTCTTGGCCTCGGGCATAGCCATATCGTACGGTAGAGAAATATTTTTTTTGTTGTAGTAAAGGGAGCGATTTTTTCACTTCTTCCCATAAATTAGGATTTCTTTTATCTCTGTCCGTTAATACCCGTGCGTCTTCCAAGTGTCCCATGCCCACGTTGTAGGCGGCTAGAGCAAACAAGGTGCGATCTTCGCCAGTGATACTTTTAGGTAAGCGTGATTTTGTTTTTAGAAAATATTTCACACCACCTGTCAGGCTTTGCTTGGGATCCAGGCGATCAGAAACGCCCATCTCTTTGGCCGTGGGTAATGTGAGCATCATCAGGCCTCGTACACCGGTGGGTGAGGTGGCATTAGCATTCCAATGTGATTCTTGGTAGGCAATGGCTGCGAGCAGGTGCCTGTCGATATTATATTCTTTGGCAATTGCCCTAAGTATTTCTTCGTATTTAGGTAATCGAGTATTGATCCGGCGAAGGAACAGTTGGGAGCCAGCTAGATTGAACCCCTTGGTTTGGATCAAAGACGCATTTTTTAGCAGCTCAAGGCCACCACTTTCTTCAAAATTGCTTAAAAATGTATTTGCCGCATCTATTAATGAGTTGTCGCCGTGTAAAGAAAAAGCCCAGGCTACAGGTTGCGGTTCTGATACATTAAATGCTGCGCGTGCATTGGGATAGATACTCCGATCAACCAAATAGGATGTGGAGTCGACAATGGCGTAGTCGGCCTCCCCGGAATCTACCTGTGCCATGAGATCGAGCATCTCGAGACCTTCAACTTCTTGCCATTGAAGGTCTGGGTGCTCAAGCTTCAATTCGGAGAGCCGTTCACTGTGAGAGCTATTGGGTATAACAAGTAAGTGAGCGCTGTCGAGGTCGTCAATATTTTTGGGGCGTTTAGAGCCATTTCGATAGATGAGTGTTTGTGTCGCATAATAATAGGGGTTGCTGAAACGCATTTTTTTCTGCCGTTCAGGTGTGATGGTTAGGCCTGCAGCGGCAAGATGCCCCCGCGGTCCCCCAACAGCTAATAGGGCTCCGCTCAATGAGTTCATGGCGGTTACTTTTAACTCAACACCCAGTGTTTCCGCAAATTCTTTGGCTAATAGGTATTCAAACCCATTTTTTCCTTTTGCATTCTTATAGTAGGTTGTGGAGCCCATTAGGGTAAGAATGCGCAGTTCGTTATTGCTAAGGACTTCTTCTAGTGTGGTGGGGGCACGGCTGGTGGACAGGGTGAGAGCGACGACAAAAAGCAATACGCATAGGGTGATACGTTTCGTTGTCTTCTTAAAGTGAAAATAAAACCCACGCATACTTCGGTCCCGTCATAAAGCCACATTTTAGAGCGAACTTTAGCTACCCTGACGATTGTCGCCATTCTAGCCCGTGTTCTTTTTTCAGCATTAAATGGACTAATTTAGGATATCTAGATTAGAGACAGAACTAGGGTGGTTCAACTGTTTTCTGATGTGGTCAGGATTACAGTAGCTGAGTGGTTAAATCAGTCGTTTCAGTCGATGACGTATTGAGGTCAATTCCAGTACAATAACTGCCTTTAAATTCTGCCTGAAGAGAGCTATTCCAAGATGCTGATTTTCCGCGGTGCTCCGGCGCTTTCTGAGTTTCGAAAACAAAAACTCTCTTCCTCCCTGAAAGCGATTGAACCAGCCATAGAGGGTCTTTACGCCGAGTTTGTGCATTTTGTGGAAGTGACGGGTGACTTATCAGATATTGAGTCAGCGACCCTCACTGCTCTGCTGACCTACGGACCTCAGGTTAGTGCTGAAGACCCTGAAGGTGAGTTACTTCTGGTTGTTCCGCGCCCAGGTACTATTTCTCCCTGGTCGAGCAAGGCTACTGACATTGCCCACAATGCAGGCCTGACGACGGTACTCCGTTTGGAACGAGGTGTCGCCTATTACCTCCGGGGCACTATTATCAAAGAGCATCGCCAGCGGATTGAAGCACTTTTGCATGATCGAATGGTAGAAGCGATTTTTACTGATATTTCTGATGCTGAAAAACTATTTTCGCATCATGATCCGGAACCCATGACCACCGTTTCTGTGCTTGAAGAGGGCAAGTTTGCACTTGAGCAGGCGAATGTAAGGTTGGGGTTGGCGCTGGCTGATGATGAGATAGACTATTTGGTGACGAGTTTCGCTGAGCTTGACAGAAATCCTACCGATGTGGAGTTGATGATGTTTGCTCAGGCAAATTCTGAGCATTGCCGCCATAAAATCTTTAACGCCTCTTGGACGATCAATGGTGAAGATCAGGATATATCACTGTTTGGGATGATTAAAAATACCTATGAGGAGGGAGGCGAGAATGTACTTTCTGCTTATGATGATAATGCGTCAGTCATTGTGGGAAGCGAGGCCGGTCGCTTCTTTCCCGATCCTGAAAATAAGATCTACGGTTATACTCAGGAACCGATACACATACTAATGAAGGTGGAAACCCACAACCATCCTACAGCTATTGCTCCATTTTCTGGTGCAGGAACAGGTTCCGGTGGTGAAATTCGCGATGAAGGCGCGGTAGGTCGAGGTTCTAAGCCAAAGGTAGGTCTCACTGGTTTTTCTGTTTCAAATTTGAATCTTCCTGAACTTCCTCAGCCTTGGGAGCAGGATTATGGCAAGCCAGACCGTATTGTGACGGCATTAGATATCATGGTCGAAGCGCCCATCGGTGGTGCTGCATTTAATAATGAGTTTGGCCGTCCCAACCTTTGTGGTTACTTCAGAACCTTCGAGCTAGATTTTGATGGCGAACGACGTGGTTACCATAAGCCAATCATGATTGCCGGCGGTTACGGCAATATTCGCGAAGAACATATTGAACAGTATGAATTTGACCCGGGTTGCAAGTTGATTGTGCTGGGTGGTCCCGCGATGTTGATTGGCGTGGGAGGTGGTGCTGCATCTTCAATGACCTCTGGCTCCAGTGCTGAAGATCTGGATTTTGCTTCAGTACAGCGGCAGAACCCGGAAATGGAGCGTCGCGCTCAGGAAGTGATTGATCAATGTTGGCAACTAGGAGACAAGAACCCACTTGCCTTCATACATGATGTGGGCGCGGGGGGGCTGTCTAATGCTTTCCCTGAGCTGGCAAAGGATGGGGGCTGTGGCGCACACTTTGAATTGCGGCAAGTGCCCAACGATGAACCCGGAATGTCTCCTCTGGCTATTTGGTGTAACGAAGCGCAAGAGCGTTACGTGATGGCGGTGAAACCTGAAGACTTGGCCCGATTTGAAGCTATTTGCGAGCGCGAACGCTGCCCTTATGCTGTGGTAGGCGAATCTATTGGAGAGAAACACTTACTGGTCAACGATAGGCACTTTGATGCTAAGCCGGTAGATTTACCGATGTCGATACTGTTTGGTAAGCCACCTAAAATGCACCGCAATGCTGACGTTTACCTCCCTCAGACACAGGCATTTGATTGGTCCGGTATTGTGTTAGATGAAGCTATTGGGCGGGTTATTCAGCATCCGTCAGTGGGCAGTAAAAGTTTTCTTATCACCATTGGCGATCGCAGCATTACAGGCACGGTAGCTCGTGATCAGATGGTGGGCCCTTGGCAAGTGCCCGTGGCGGATTGTGCCGTTACTACGGTGAGTTTTGACAGTTATGCTGGTGAAGCTATGGCGATGGGAGAGCGTACACCTTTGGCCCTTCTGAATGCTCCTGCCTCGGGAAGAATGGCTATTGGTGAGGCGATAACCAATATTGCTGCAACCAGTATCCGTCAACTTTCAGATATTAAACTCTCGGCAAACTGGATGTGTGCAGCGGGTCACCCCGGCGAGGATGAGAAGCTATTCCGAACGGTGGAAGCGGTGGGTATGGAGCTGTGTCCTCAGCTTGGAATTACTATTCCCGTGGGTAAGGATTCTATGTCTATGCGCACAGCATGGGAGCGGGATGGAGAGGATAAAGCAGTCACCTCGCCGTTATCTCTGATTATTACTGCTTTTTCCCCCGTGCAAGATGTGCGAAAAACACTGACGCCTCAATTACGAACTGACAAGGGTAAGACGGTACTTCTCTATATAGACCTTGGAGAGAATCACAATCGACTCGGCGGTTCTATTCTGGCTCAAGTTTATAACCAGATGGGTGATATTACCCCGGATGTGGTTAGTGCAGACAAGCTTAAGGGTTTCTTTAATGCCATTCAGGCTGCTAATTTGGCGGGTGAAATTATTGCTTACCATGATCGTGCAGATGGTGGCCTATTTATTACATTGGTAGAAATGGCATTTGCGGGAAGAACGGGGCTTGATATCTATCTCGATGAGCAGCCCGGTGATGCCTTATCACTCCTCTTTAACGAAGAGTTGGGTGCCGTGATCCAGGTGACTGAGAGTGATGAGAAGACCATTAGGGCGCGTTTTGAAGCGGTGGGTATTCCGGTTAGTGCCGTGGCTAAGCTCAACAATTCTGAGAGCATAGAAATTCACCAGGATGGCGCGCGGCTTTATAGTCATAGTTGTGTTGAGTTATTACGACGCTGGAGTGAAACCAGTTATCAAATTCAAGCTCAACGTGACAATGCCCAGTGTGCCCGACAAGAATTTGACGGGCTTTTCCTCGAAGATCCTGGCCTTAGCGTTGGCCTGACCTTTGATATCAATGACAATATTTCAGCACCTTATATTGACCGGGGTATTCGTCCACGCGTTGCCATCCTCCGTGAGCAAGGGGTAAATGGTCAAGTCGAGATGGCTGCAGCATTTGACCGAGCAGGTTTTGACTCAGTTGATGTCCATATGAGTGACCTCCTGAATGGCCGTATAGGTCTGGATGACTTTAAAGGACTTGTGGCTTGTGGCGGTTTCTCCTATGGCGATGTACTGGGCGCCGGAGAAGGTTGGGCTAAGACAATTTTATTTAATGCTCAGACCCGAGAACAATTTCAGCAGTTTTTTTACCGCAATGACTCCTTTACTCTTGGGGTTTGTAACGGTTGCCAAATGCTATCTAACCTTAAACCTCTGATCCCAGGCGCCGAGCACTGGCCACGTTTTGTTAGAAACCTGTCTGAACAGTTTGAGGCACGTTTTTCTCTTGTTCGTGTTGAACCGACACCTTCAGTACTGTTGAGCGGAATGGTAGGTTCACATATGCCGATTGCAGTAGCACATGGTGAGGGCAGGGCTGAGTTTGTAAGCGATACTGATGCTCAGGCCTTCAGTGCGTCCAGAAGCGTGGCCCTGCGTTATCTGGATAATTACCATGATGCCACCGAGGTTTATCCTGCTAACCCCAACGGTTCACCCATGGGTATCACGGGTGTGACCAGTGTTGATGGGCGGGCAACGATTATGATGCCTCACCCTGAACGGGTATTTCGCACAGTAACCAACTCCTGGCACCCTGACGATTGGCAGGAAGATGGCGCCTGGATGCGATTGTTTAGAAATGCCAGATTGTTTGTTGATTGATCGATATATTTTCACGCTTACTGCACAAAAAACCCAATAATGATATTGGGCTTTTTTGTTTGTCTTCCCGCTTCTATCGTTATTTCACCTCTCTTGATAATCATCAATTAGATTTTTTAGTATTTAACTTAGTCTTGATTGTCGATGATCATAAAATCTGATGATGCACGCCTGTTTTGAGGCTATCTGCATGACAGTTGTTCTATGTCTGGTATTGGTAGATTGGTGGTTATAGAATTGGAGGCTAGTTGATGGGAATGCTAAGAAAAGAAGACGCTATGCAGTTCCAGATGATCCACGGCCAATTACTAAGAAAACACCATCTTTTTTCCGCTCTATCAGATGAGGAGCTGGAAAAGTTAATGCATGGTAGTCGGGTGATCAGTGTTGGAAAGGGCGAGTTTTTATTTCAACAAAATGAAGAAGCCCGACATTTCTATTTTGTCGTTTCCGGTTGTATGAAATTGTTTCGCACATTACCTGATGGTACTGAGAAAATAATCGAGTTAGTACCCGCAAACCAGACATTTGCCGAAGCGCTGATGTTTGCTTCTCAGACCCTGTATCCGGTCTCTGCTCAAGCTGTTGAGCCTGCCGAATTGTTTAGTTTTTCAAATCCCGATTATTTGACGCTTTTGAAAAGCAGTCCTGACCTTAGCCTAGTGTTGTTGGCCGATCTTAGTCGTCGATTGCGTATGAGGCTAAATGAAATTGAGGTGTTATCGCTTAAAAATTCTACCCACCGGGTGGTTCGTTACCTGATAACTCAGATAGTTGGATCCGATGCTGAGTATCCTCAGTTTGATCTGCCGGTAGCCAAGCGACTTATTGCGGGTCAGTTGGCTATTCAACCAGAAACATTTTCACGAATTGTTCATCGACTAAAAGAAGAAAAAATCATCGATATGAAGGGTAAAGAAGTGATCGTACTTGATCGATATGCGCTGGCTAACTATGAATAAAACTGTCTATAAATAAAGTCCGCTATAACTAACTCCCGCTATAAACAAAGCCAGACCTTTAATTTCTACCTTTACGTTAAATTCTCAGCGTCATTATTAAGCGCAGTCTTCTCGCTCTTTTACAAAACTCATACATAAAAAAACCTGTTATACACTTATTCCAAAGAGGAATGTGTATAACAGGCCTTACTGGGTATTAGCTGAGTGTTACTTCATATCAGCGTAGTAAGCACCCAAGTTTTCGGCATCTTGGTCCGTTAATGCTTTCACCATGGAGGACATCATTGGGTCACTACGTTGTCCGTCACGGAACGCTTTTATTTGCTTTGTGAGGTATCCCGCTTTTTGACCAGCCAAGTTTGGCCACAGGTCATTGCTGCTTATACCTGCCGCGCCGTGGCAGCCTGCACAGGTCATTGCTTTAGCTTTTCCTGCTGCTGCGTCACCAGCTGCCATCACTTGGCTGCCTGCAGTGAGTAGCGCTACCGTCATCGCCAGCTTTATCGTAGTTCCGATCAGCTTGTTCATATCAATACTCCAGTCGTGGACAAAGTTGTAAATGTATATCTAATAAAATCGGTTAATCTGCCGATAACTTTAACAGAAGAGTAATGGATAGACTGAAAAAAATGCTTGATTGCGATCAAGTACGGTTAGTTTGGGGATGAGTTGATGGTGTTTCCGTTTTGTTCCTTAGTGCACTAATGACAATGACAAGAAATAGTACGCCACCTAAAACGGCAATTAATCCCCCTATGCCCATGAATGCCATGCCAATGATCTCCTGAAGTCCCTCAAGTCCTTGAGCTTGTCCTACGGCCTTACGTTTAGCACCATGTCCTCCTGACCAGGCAAGTGCAGTGATGTGCATTAACTGTCCTGCGCCGTATAACCATGGCATCCAATACGCTAGTCTAAGATGTCTTATGGGATGGCCAAGGCGGGGCAGAAGCAGAAAAACAACACCCATTATGGCCATGGTGACGCCGACAATAGAACCATGATAATGGGCCGGGATGGTGGTGTTGGAGCCCATGATCATAAAGCCAAGAATACCGCCGCCTGCAAATAGTGTAATTGAGCTGATCAGGGCTGCTCGCAGAGGTTTTTGTTCATCACTTAGTTTAGTGAACCGAAAAGTACTTAGAAAGACCAATAAGCCTACGGGAATGGAGGCAAGACCTCCTTTTCTCATCAGTTGGGTGAAACCTAGAATATGATCGCTGGATTCAATCTGGTAGCTGTATAGCCAAGGAACCATCACCATCGGTAGAACGACTAGTAAAAAGAGTATAGCGCCAAGCCTCGGGTTCATGCGCAGATCGTTGCCACAGGCGGCGGAAAGCATTACCCAGGCGATGAGGATCAAGACGGTGTTGACGAATTGGTGTACATGACCACCGCCCCAGAAAAGCAGATCATAATAGAACTCTCCACCTATGGTCTCGGGTATTTTGGCATATGAAATAGCAACACAGATTACGGCTATTAAAACTGACCATGCCGCAAGGTAGAGAGCAAAACGTAGGGTGTCAGTTCCCTGAGAGCTATTAAGTTTGGGGGGGTTAGTGAAGATGAATCCAAGCGCTTGGATAACGAAACCTGACGTCATCACCATCAGTCCGAAGAAGAACCAGGGTTGCAATATTACTGGCACATAATTATTCATTAGTGGTTGGCTGGCCCCTAAAAAAGGAGAAATACTAATGAGTACTGTCCCGACTACAGCCAGCCAGAAAGCTACTTTGCTCCACAGTGATTCACGGTGGATGCCAAATACTGCCCAGAGCATGCCGGCACCAGCAAGAAACCAGACGAGTACAGATAAGTTCACATGGACAACTAGAGCGACTTTGAAGAAATTACTTCCTGGCATCATTTCTTTAATGACTGGCGTTCTTGATAACGCCAGTAACACAGCCAGGATTCCTGCGGTAACCAGTGAGTACACACCCAACCAAATCCAGCCAATAGCGCGTTTTTTTGCTGCTGGGTTAATCTCTTTCAGGTTGTATGTATCGCTATTCACTCGTTAGACTCGGTTAGGTTATAGAAGCGTTTTGATCTCTTCGATAATGGTTGCAGGTTTTACTGATCCAGAATACATGGCTCTGACTTGACCCTGTTGGTCTATCAGGTAGATATGGTCATTGTGTAAAAAACCATAACCCAATTCAGAGTCGAGCTTTTCTTCTTGGTAGAGCACTTTGTAGAGGTTAGCCACTTCAGCCAGCTGCTCTTTGTTGCCACGCAGGCCGATAAGAGAAGAATGGAAATAAGGCAGATAGCTGCTCAATTTTTCAATGGAATCTCGAGCTGGGTCAATTGTGACGAACAGGGGCTGAACGTCCTTACTCTGTTCGCCAAGCGTTTCTAGTAATGCTCGAATTTTGGCGAGTACCGTCGGGCAAACATCCGGACAGCTGGTAAAACCAAAATTGAGCAGTACTATTTTTCCCTCAAACTCTGAGAGTGCAACAGTGCGTCCCTCCGTACTCGGTAGAGAGAAGTTTCCACCAAGTGATTCAATAACAGGTAATTGATTCTTAAGGGTGGACTGCAGGTGCCGGGAGCCAGCCACAGCTAATAGAATCAGTCCGATAGCAACAATCAGTATCAATAATCGGTTCAAGCTGTTGCCCCAACAGGTGGTTCGGCTGTTTTATTACTAAGACAGCGGCTGATAAATAATGATGCTGTAAAGAGGGCGATGGCACCACCTTGATGGGCCGCAGCAATGGCGACAGGAACATGTAATAGCAATGTTGAAATGCCCAGTGTTACCTGAATCAGTAACAGAGCTATCAAACAGTGAGTCCCTGTGCGGAGTTTTCCAGAGATACCACTTCTCAGTACTTTAAAAGAAAAGCTCAGGATTAATACAAACAGCAGATAGGCAAAGATGCGATGGTTAAATTGAATTGTCGTGATATCTTCAAAAATAGCCAGCCACGCAGGGTCTGTATTAAATAGCCCTGCGGGTATAAAAGAATCTCCCATTAGTGGGAATGTTGGATAGGCAAAACCTGCCCGAGTACCCGCCACTAAACCACCAGAGAGAATCATCAAAAATAAGAGTCCACTCAGTGTATAGGCAAAGCGTTTTAGCCCCTTCTCATTTGAAGAGGATGATGAATTGACAGACAGCAAGCCAAAGGCAACCCAGAGAATATAGGCGTAAATAACGACAGCCGCGCCAAGGTGGGCAGTAAGCCTGTATTGGCTAACTCTGGGGTTATCTACCAGGCCACTTTTTACCATATACCAGCCAAGTAGCCCCTGTAGGCCTCCCAGTACAAACATCACCATTAACTTGGGCGTTAAACCAGATTGAATGCGTTTGGTGAAGTAGAAACATAGAAAGGGCAGCAGGAATATGACACCGATTAAACGTCCAAGAACCCGGTGTAGATATTCGAACATAAATATCGACTTAAATTCACCAACACTCATGCCTTCATTAACTTTTTGGTACTCAGGGAATTGTTGATATTTTTCAAATGTCGTCTGCCACTCCATATCTGTAAGAGGAGGGATAATACCTATTAATGGTTTCCACTCAACCATAGACAACCCTGAGTGGGTTAGGCGGGTGACTCCTCCTAGTAAAATCATGGCAAAAATGACACCAGCGCAGAGTATTAGCCAAAGAGCTATTTGTCGGTTATGAGAATGTTCATCATATTGATGAGAAGTATTGTGCATGTTACTTAGCCTGAACGAGTTGATAGTTAAGGGCCATGACGGCCATCAAGAGTAACGCTGCTATTACGTTGTGTGCCATCACTACCGCCATAGGTAGGGATAACATCACGCCACTGATACCCAGTAAACACTGGATCAGGACTAATGCAGCAAGACTGAGAGCCGTTTTTTTCCGGTATTGTAGAGAAGCCAGAGCACCAATCAACAAAATCAAACTACTAAAAAGAGCGCCAGCACGGTGGATAAGGTGAATAATCACAGTGCTGCTATCAAAAAGCACTCGGCCTTCAATATCCAATTCAAGTTGCCGAAAATACCAGAAGCTGCCCGAGCCCTCTAGGCTGTACTCTGTTGGGGCGTTACAAGCAAGCAGATCACTACAGGCTAGACCAGCATAATTAGCACTAACCCAAGAGCCCAGGAGAATCTGAAGCATCAGTAGCAGCCAAGCTGCCAGAGTGAGCCTTTTAAGCCAGGATGGGGCATCTGTACGGCTTTTGCAGTTAAGTTGGAGCCACAACCACCAAGACATTGCTAACAGGGCTAATCCACCTGCCAAATTGACTACCGCGATGGCTGGCATAGTTTTCAGGTAGCTGGCAGGCCCAATGACAGAGAGTAGCAACAGTACTGCCAGCAACAAATAGGGCAGATGACGGCTCACCCCCTGCATGGCTCCGGGTTTACGGCTCTGGTTAACCAGCAGTAATACTCCGATCACTAGCAACGTGGCAATGGTGCGATGCATCTGTTTAGCTATTTCTGTGGGCGCCAATGCTTTTTGGACTATCTCAGCTTCATCATTGGGGAAGACATATTTCCCAATATCTCCGTAACAGATGGGCCAGTTATCACAACCGAGCCCGGCTTCCATATGACGAATATAGGCGCTGAGACAGTTGATAATCAATGTCGCCACCAGCACTATCACGACATAGCGCGCTAGAAGCTTTTGATGGTGTTCGGGTGACTGTTGCTTGTTTCTCATCATTTTTTGATCATGGACATAGTTAACCGGGTAATGGCAGAGTATATCTGTGAAATATATTTCTTGTTTGTAGCTTTTGTTTGGAGTTTGTTGTGGAAATTGTACTTTTTACGCTGGTCGCTATTTCTCTCTACCTGTTTTCTGACTGGCTGTTGCGCCAGTTGGAGGCTCGACGGGGAGCACCCTTCAAAAGCCGTAGTATCATTTATTTCATTATCATTTTTGTTTTAACACTGGGTACCTTTGAGATGCTACAACGCTTTCTTCAGCACAGCTCCGGTGGGTGATGCCATCATGGGACAAAAGCAACATCGAATAAACCGCTCAAAATACTAATACAACAAATCTTGAGGCAACGGCTCTTTATAAAATAATAAATTCCCCTGCCACGGCATTGAAATCAATCACCAGAACTTGAGCGGGAGCCAACTGCAAAGTTTTTTGTAGTTGGTAAGGGTAGTCTTTCTGGTTTATGTGGTCCTTCATCCGTACCTTGAGATTAATTTCTCCTGAGTCTACAGGTAAGCGAAAGTAAACCGAGGATAGACCATCCCCATGTACGCCTCTAGGAGCGACTTCTTTGCTATAAATCATTTCATCATTAATCAGTAAATCCAGCTGTAATGATGAGCGCTCGCGTGGGCAAATTTTGCTAATACGCATATTGGGCGGTAGCTGGGCCAGCTCTGTTTCACTGCGTTCTCGACATTCACCAAGAATTTTGCCTGCATGGCGAAGGCTAAGTTTGATAGTTGCCTGTTGTTCAGGGAAGCGTTGGTATGCCGGCGAATTGGAGAAGTATCCAATAAATGCGATAAACAGGCTGTAACAAAGTGCTTGGCCGACCCAGAATCTCCAGTTAATCAAAGCCAGCTCCTTCTGTTTCTTCTGCCTTATGAAAAGCTAGCTCAGCGCGATATTTAGTCAGAGCCGTGTGCAGTTTTTCTTCTTCCTTTGGACCAGCCCAGAATAGCTTCACTTTTTGCTTCCCGGCTTTGGTTCGAAGGTGTGGCAGCCGTTCACGATGAAAACGTTGTTCCGTCCATTCAGTACCTTTACGGAAGTAGCAGTCTTCACTACAGCAGCCACTGACCATCACACCATCAACTTCCGGCTGTCGAGAAATATAGTCGGCAAAGGAGGGGGGAAGTAGGCCGGCGCAGGGTAGGTTGATAACCGCTGTTTGTTCATCTGCTACTGTATCTGTATCGAGCGCATGATCACAGCCAAACACCACCAAACGTTGATTGCCCGAGAGTGCGTCCAATTTTTTATGTGTTTCTTGTCGTAGATGCTCTATTGAAAAGTCGGGTATTTCAATACCGGAAATCAGTTCATCAACATGCCTGAATGGTGTTGCCGATGGGCAAGAGCCGGCACAGATGCCACAGGCCGTGCACAAGTCTGGATCAACCTGAGCCTGCATTTGTCCCTTTTTATATTCATGGTCAATCATGGTAATGGCTTCAAAAGGACAGTCCTGATAACACCAGCTACAGCCATTGCAGTTATCTGGATTGACCTCAGCTGCACGCATCGCTTTTTTCTTGTCAGGGGAGAGCCAAGGAAGAATCGCCAGGAAGCCTGATAGCCCTACCAGTAATGCCCAGACTGCGCCATAGCCCCAGCTGTCCAGGAGTGGGTAAACATTCATGTACACCCAGTCCAAGTCAATAGCTGTGACAGAGACCGACATGTCGGCCTTGTTCATACTGACAGCAGGTTTGATCAGTGACAGTAGGATCAAAGCTGCAAGAGTACCGCGAGCAAGGCCTTTGGGAGGGCTTGTTTTTGCCAATTTAATCCGTTTGATATGAATAAACATACCCACTAGTAGAAATAGCGGAATGGCAATATGCATAAAGACCAGAAGTGAAAAGAAGCGGTCACTCAGGGTTTGGTTTGAAACAAAATTACGCGCCAGTGAATCACCGATAAACGGTAGCCAGCCAAACCACTCAGTGGTTATTTCAGAGATATATTGAGCAAGCTGATCCCAAACTAGCCAGTATCCACCAATTGCAGATGCAAATAGTAACCATAGTAACGGGACGCCACTGAACCAGGAAAACCAGCGCGCACCACGGAAGCGCCCAAGACTAAATTCCCGTAGAAGGTGTAGGGTGACAGTAATCGCCATGGCGTCGGACGCATAACGGTGCAAACTGCGTATGATGCCACCAGCAAACCACTGGTTATTGGTGAGGGTCTCCATGGACTCAAAGGCGCCACTGATACTGGTATCAAAAAAGATAAACAGGTACAGACCGGTGACAGTGACTATCCAGAAAAAATAGAACGACAGGGCACCTAACTGATACCAGGGATTCCAGCGCTCACCAAAAATCTGATTAAAGGCGCTTTCCATAAACCGGAACAGATTGAGCGCCGAGCGCTCGATAACTCTGATCACTGTATTCTCTCCATAGGTCTTACTTGGTTAAGAATTATTTGTTTCGCTCCGCTTTGCTGTAGCGCCATTCCCTGATAAATAGAATTATCATCAACCCACCGATGGTGAGCCCAATAAAGAGCCCGACAAAAATTGAGTAATCAAATTTATAAGAGTCGGAATAGGGGTCGTACACTGTGCAAAATAGACGAACCTTGTCAGTAATTTGTTGAAAAAGTGATTGATCCGCCTTTTCACCAAAAACCAGTTGCTTGAGTGGCTCCACAAGGTGTGGGGTTTGAAACTGGATACCATAGACTTGCCGGTTGACGACCCCATGTTTGTCTAGCAGAGTGGTTTGAACCAGATGGTCAAAGCCATTGGGTGAGGGGAAAAACTGGAAGCCAAGTTGTTTAGAAAGTTGAATTATGGTTTCTTTATCAGAGGCTAGGAAGTCCCAGTTGTCCTCATTGACTGATTGTTGTTTGGCGAAAATTCGCATGGCATCAGCGGTATCGTTGGCTGAATCAAAACCGATAGTGACAACATTAAAACTGTCTTCTCCCAGAACTGATTGTGCCTTACCTATAACCTTATCAAGGTGTTTGGTGGTGGTAGGGCAGATATGGAAGCAGGAGGTATAAATCAGACTGATAACCAGCGGTTTTCCGCGGTAGTCACCGAGCTTTTTTTTCTCCCCCAGGCTGGTAAAGAAATGATATTCCTCTAACTGGTTACCAATAGCTGACTGACTGGTATCCAGAGCGGTTTTTCGGTCGAAGGTTTGTGCAGGTTTGTGCTGATGTTCTTGTATCGCCATTTCTTCGGCAATGACTGTTGTGCCCAGTAGAGAGATCAGTAGTGATAGTGCCCAAGATAGTCGTTTCATCGATGAATTACCCAATGAGTAAGGGATCTATCATTGCGGTGATTAACAACAGTGTCAATTGGACTAATGATGCAAGAAAGCAGCGAATAGCCGTTTTAGGGTTGGCATTCTGAACCAGGTGAATCCCTTTATAGATGAAGTAAGTGCCACCGATTGATGCACCAGCAAGATAAACCCAGCCCATGCCATAGAAGCCAGGCAATAGTGACACGGCGACCAGTACAATAATATTGAGCAGGATAATTTTGGCTGCGGCATCATCACCTTTAACTACCGGTAGCATGGGAACACCTGCTGCTGCATAGTCCTTATGAAGTGCAATGGCCAGGGCCCAGAAGTGAGGCGGTGTCCATAAGAAGAGCACTACAGCTAGTAATATAGATGGCATGCTTAAAGCAGAGTCTGCTGCAGCAGACCCTGCTAACACGGCAAAACTACCGGCAGCACCACCAATAACAATATTCCAGGCAGTACGCCGTTTGAGCCATAGGGTATAAATAACACCGTAGATAAAGGCCCCCATAAATACATGGAAACCCACGGCAATATTAAATATCCAGCTGGCAAGTCCCACAGAGAGCAAGAGCAGACCTGCTATAAGCCATAACCAGCCTTTATTATGTGAGGCGGCACCCGTCACAAAAGCCCGTTTTTTGGTGCGCTCCATACGCGCATCCAAATCTTTTTCCGCATACTGATTAAAAGCACCTGCAGCAGCAGATGCGCCTAAAACAGTTAGAGCTAATGCCAACATTTGTAGACTAGATAATGACTGACCAGGTGTGACTGCGAACCCCGCTAGGGCAGTCACTGCCATTAACACACCGATACGAAGCTTGAAAATATCAACTATCTGGGCAAACACAGAGATTCCTTAACTATTTCGTTAGTTAAAATGTGTTAGTCAAAAAAGGGGGGCCTAGCCCCCCTCCATTGGTTACAGACCTTGTTTACAGGCTTGAGTTATAGGCTTTTAGCTTAAGCCCCAGGTTTGAGCTAAGTACTTCCAGTTAATAAAGTAGTACAGGACAAAGGCAACAAAGAAGACTGCAACCATACACAGTGTGCCAGGAATCGTTAGTGAGGCTTTATTGGTCGCGTACTCCTCATCAGTAACGGGGGCAACGATCATCACATCACCAACCTTCTCATCTTCACCAATTTTCTTGCCGAACAGCAGCGAACCGACCACGATAATGCAGAAGGCTGCGCCACCTAGGCAGGCTAGGATCACAGACATACCATTTAATCCCATCATGGTGATTGCTGCAGCTGAAAATTCAAACCCACCATCCGAACCGGAGAACAGAATATCCCAGTGCCGTCGTGGTACACCCAGTGTGCCGGCACCCATCATGAACAGAGAAACACCGGTCATGCCAAGGCCGAAAATCCAGGGTTGCAGGCAGGCCAGTTTCTTCATGATCAACTGACGGCGGAACAGAATGGGTACCAGCCAGAAGGTGATCGCCATAAATGTCATGGTCGTACCGATAACAACGGTGGCATGGAAATGGCCAGGTACATACAGGGTGTTGTGAATCAGTAGGTTGATCTGCTCAGTACCCATGACTACACCGGTAATGCCACCCAGAACACCAAAACCGACCAGTGACAGGAACATACCTGAAAAGACCGGGTTGCCCCAAGGTGCTTTACGTAACCACTCAAATAAACCAGCACTGAGGCCTCGGGCACGTTGAGCATGCTCAATCGAACCGGGAACAGTCAGACCGTGAACCATGCTAGCCATTACTGCTAAGTACATCGCGTAGCTGGTGTTAAAGATTTTCCACTCTGAGCTAAGGCCAGGGTCTACCAACAAGTGGTGAGCCGAGGCTAGCTGCAATACAGCGATGTACAGCAGGAAGGCAAAGCGGCTCACTTTTTCTGACAGCGGTTTTGCACCAAATAGAACGGCTGCTATCAAGTACCAGATAGAAACCTGGGCTGCAACATTGACCTGCTGGGATGAGTGGCCGAAGGCCCACCAAATCAAGCGGTAAAGGCCTGCATCAATATTGCTGACAAAGCCAAGGTTCCAAAGCAGTGTCGGAATGAGAATGACTGCGCCGGAAGCAATGGTAAAGATGGCAATAATACAGGCCGTTAGAGCACCGAATGTCACTAGTGGTATAGAGCCCTCATAGGTTTTATCATCCTTGGCGATAACCAATGTACCGAGGAATAGAAAACAGTTAATTAATGCCCCCACCGCAAACAGGATAAGCCCCACATAGAATAGGGTGTCCGCGGGCATGGGGACATAGGAGGTCATCATGACGCTGGAGTTGCCCACCACCATGACTGCGTAGTTGTTAAGCAGTGCGCCAAGAACCATCAGTAAAAATGCAGCCATTCCCACTTTTGGCATCGCCATTCGGCAACCCAATAGGGTAGAAGAGGCAAAGTGTAGTACCGCCATTTCAAAGAAGATGATCCAGAAAATCAGTACATTGATGCCGTGCCCAGTGAGTACCTGATAAAAGGTATCCGGGCCGAGCAAATGAACCTCTGGCCAGCGAGTTAGGCCAACACCCAGACCGAGTATGCCGCCAACCAATAGAAATACCACGGCTGCAACAGCATTGAGTTTTATTAGGGTTTCTGCAGGACGATGCCATTTGAGCCCGGTATCGGGACAAATTCTAAAATCATTATTAGTATTCATGTCAGCCCCTTATTCAACAACGTAAATCGTGCCCAGCATATTGTGATGCCCGATTCCGCAGTATTCGTTACAAACAATAGTGTGCTTACCGGTTTTATTCGGGGTGACGGTTAATACCATGTCATAACCCGGAAGGACTTGCACATTGAGGTTGGTGGGCTGCAGGGAGAACCCATGCTGCCAATCAATTGAAGCGATGTGAAGACGATAGGTTTCGTCTTTCTTTAGCTCAAAATAGGGCCACCATTGCCAGAGTCGACCTACCAGGTATATATCTTCGCCTGCGGGCGGTTTGACCACTGGAACCTGCATGTCACCTTCAGTTCGAACAGTGTATTTGTCAACAACCGCCTGAGCTTTGGCCATGTAGATTTCTGGGGTGGTTCTGTACGCTTCATCAGATAGGTTTTGGTCACCATAAATATGCCAGAAGGGCATCATCAGGGTCAGAATAATCCCCCAAACGACCACAACAGCTATCCAGATTAGCTCACCTTTTTCTATGGGTTCTTTCCACCAAATTTTTTTGGCCGGAGGTGAAATGCTAGTCATTTTTATTCTCCGCTTGGTTAGTGGGAAATGGGGATAGAAATTAGCTCCATCACACCCCAAACGATGTAGAGGAGTGTGGGAACGGAGATCCCGATAAATAACAGAAGAAACGGGTTGTCCAGCACCCTTTGCATTACGGGTTTATCCCGTTCCTCAACGTGGTTGTCATCACTCATGGCGGCTCGTCCCTATTTTTTTTGGTTATAAATACCCGAGTTTTTTGGTCAGTTACCCGACGAACTTTAACGCTGTATCCCGTCATTGCACTTGACCTAAGTCAACGCTTGGAAAGTGGCTGTTTGGAACAACGACTAGCTAGAAGGATGGTTCAAAAAAAAGGATGTGGAAAAAGGATGTGAAAAAGGGGTGTAGGAAAGGGGTGCAGTAATGAAAGTAAAGTGAAGCTGAGTGAAATATTTTGTCAAAAATAATCACCCAGCTTTGTCATGTGGTGTTGTTATCCGGGCCGACCATCAACTCGTGGTTGAGTCAGCACTGGCCAATAGATAACGATATAGACTAGGTAGGCAAATACCCAGCAAGCAATGCTGATCATATACAGCGAAGAAGGCTGATTTGATATGAGAGGTGCAACGACTCTGACGATAGAGGATATTGCCAGTGCCCCGTAGCCGAGGGTAATCCAGATACCAACTTGTAACATTCGGCCAGTGTGACCGAGTGAGACACGGCTGATCATAGCCAGAACCATTAGTCCGATCCCTCCGATGGTTAGTCCGTGGAGAGCAGCGCTCAGTGGTATTGTTAGGCCAAAATGATAGGCTCCTAGTAACCCTAAACTAATAATAATAAGCAAATAGGCCAGGTGTAATGACCAAAGGAGAGGGTTGCCCAGTGTGATTATTCCCTGCCAGCGGCCCATTCGTATGGCATTAGTGAATGCGGAGAGCAAAAAGAGAATGCCGAGAATAGGTTCTGCGTTAAGGCTACCAGTAACCAAGGTGAAGAGTGCCGCCAGTCCCAGGGGTACAATTGACAGTAATTCCAATATTAAAACAGGGTGTGGTTTTTGAGTCTGGGTAGCATTTGCTGTAAAGAACGGAATGACTCGTCCACCCATAATAACGATGATGAGTGTGACAATAAGAATGGTGGTTTGGGTATCAGGCAATGACAGCATATCACCGCCAATTAAACGGTGGTGGCTGTGGCCGTTAGTCCAGGCAAGTAGTAGGAAGAGCGGGATAAATATCAGGTTCCGCCATAATTTGGCCGCCACGATTGGGCGAGCAAGTATTACAGCAGACAATGGAAGAAACAGGGTGTCGATAATGGCAATTATTTCTCCCGGTACGATGGGAAACAACATCAAGAGTCGCCCTACAAGCCAGAAACTAAACAGACCCGCTAGTGGCCACCCAGACAAGCCGGGAAGTCCGCTCCAGTTTTGAACTGCAGTCAGTATAAAGCCGACGATAATAGCTATGCTAAAACCAAATAGCATTTCATGACCATGCCACCATAGCCATCCACCATAGGGTTGCCATGTCAGGGTCGGGTCGTTTAGAAATACGGCCCAAAGCAGTAGGGCGAGAACGGAAAAAAGGCTGCCAAATAGAAAGAAAGGACGGAACGCTAACCTGAAAATGGGAGGTTTTTTCTGTTCCTGTTTCATGTCGGTAATATTTAGCATTGTTGGTTCCAGTGGGCTTAGGCCTGAACCCTAATGTATCAACCAGTAGATCACAACCATTACTCTAGGATCGTGAAAGAGGGTAGGTAGTCATTGTCGGTGACCCCAGTAAAAATAGAATTGACGATTCTCAAAGACCGCTAAGGAAAATGGTATTTGAGTGTTATTTTTAGCCAAAAAAAAGCCCCCGTTTCCGAGGGCTTTGGTTTTTTAGAGAACAGCGATTTAGTAAATATCGTCCTTAGTATTGGTTGCATTGAACTTGCCAGTTGGCGTAATCAAGCGTTTGTCTTTGATGACTGTTTTCAACTTACGTGTTTTGTCATCGACGACCACAATAGCTGATTCAGCATCTGAGCCATTCCATACTGAGAACCAAACCTCATCACCGGCCTTGTTGTACTCAGGTTGCACAACTCGGGCGGGACCCTGGTCAGCAACACCGGCCCATTCTGCAATGGGGAGTACTTCATAACCTGCATCCAGATCATCAACATTAAATACGGCAATAGACTGGCTGATCTTGGTGTCTGGGTTGAGAGGTGCATCTACCCAAAGGTTTTTCGATTTGGGGTGAGTCTTAACAAATAATGAACCACCACCTTGACCCTTGAGAACCTTGGGCACTTTCCACGCATGCTCCTTGTGGTTTACTGGGTCAGTACCGATGAGAGTGATTTCATCACTACCCAGTGCACTAGTCACCCAAACAGGACCATAGGCCTTAGTGTTGAGGTTCGCACCACGACCGGGGTGGGGGATTTCCGTGACATCGACCAACGCGACCATCTCACGTTCTTTGGAGTCCACCACAGCTATTTTGTTGGACTTGTTCGCTGCCGTCATAAAGTAGCGTTTACTGGCATCCCAGCCGCCATCGTGGAGGAAACGGGCTGCTTCTAACTCAGTGATCTGTAACGCATTAATATTTTCGTAGTTCACCAGAAGAATTTTACCGGTCTCTTTAACGTTGACGATAAATTCAGGGTGCTCATGGGACGCCACGATAGCAGCTACCCGTGGTTCAGGGTGATATTCCTGAGTATCTACCGTGTAGCCGCGTGTGGAAACAATCTTAAGTGGTTCCAACGTTTCACCGTCCATGATGGTGAATTGTGGTGGCCAGTAAGACCCTGCAATAGCGTATTTATCTTCAAATCCTTTGTACTTTGATGTCTCGACAGACCGGGCTTCGGAGCCAATTTTAATTTCCGCGACCGTTTTCGGTACTTTCATGTACATGTCGATCATATTGATCCTGGCATCACGGCCAATAACGAACATGTAGCGACCAGAGCTGGATGGGCGTGAAATATGTACCGCATAACCGGTGTCGACGACCGAGATAATCTTTTTAGTGTCACCATCTATCAATGCCACTTGGCCACTATCACGCAGGGTGACAGAGAACACGTTTTCAAGATCAAAAGTGCCTTGTGGCTTTTTAGGTCGATCTTTGGGTGCTACGACAAGTTTCCAGCTTTCCTTCATTTCCTTCATGCCAAATTCAGGCGGGACAGAAGGGTTGTGTTGTAGGTAGCGAGCCATGGCATCGATCTGTGCATCAGTCATATCACCAGAGCTGCCCCAATTCGGCATACCACCAGGCGTACCAAAGGCAATCATCGCCTTTAGATAATCGTTACCTTTTGGCTGCGTTACATCTGGAGTTAATGGTTTGCCCGTTGCCCCCTTACGGAGTACACCGTGGCAGCCAGCACAACGCTCAAAATAAGTCTTGGTTGTAGCAGCCCATTCTTCCGGTGTGATTTTGGGTCCGTTTGGATGGAGGGACATATTGCCATCTCCAAGTGCCGTCGGGGCACCCATATAGCGAACCTCTGCCCCAGCAGTTCCTGGGTGGTCCGATTTTTCCTCTGCTGCCATACTGAAACTACAGGCGAACGTTGCCGTTAATGCCAGAATGGATGCGGTTAGCTTTTGTTGGTATTTCACAGTGCGCTCCTTTGAAGGGCTATTTTTCTTTCGTTAGTGTCGTACTAAGTCGCTGAAAAGCCATTGATCCTTGTCAAGAATCTGGTGAGCTTTCAATTATTTTGACTACTGCCGGTCGGTTGCGCGCCTGCTCTCGCCTTTCCCGTCGCTTGCGTTTTTCCACTAGCGGTGGACAAGTGTGGTCATCCCAGTAAGCCACCTGACACTCCAGGCAGAAATGACATTCGCTATCGATTATTTCCCCGGTTGGTTTGATGGCACCATTCTGGCAAAGGGTGGCGCAGGCTTGGCAGGGTTTGCCACATTCATTGCGTCGTCGCATCCAATCAAAGACGCGGAATCGTCCGAGAATACTGAGCCCTGCACCCAGAGCGCATAGATACTTACAGTAAAATTTACTGTTGAAAATGGAAATAATTAACAGGCTGGAGGCATAGGCAACATAGCCCCACTCACGCGCAAAGCTCATGGTGACGACTGTCTTGAATGGTTCTACTTCTGCCATTGTTGCTGCAGTGGAAAAGGAATCCAACGAAATGCCCACCAAGGCAATAAGGATAAAGTACTTAATTGCCCATAAACGTTGATGAACAGTGTCGGGAAAGTCAAAGGAGGGGATCTTCAGCTTCAGAGATACCTCATAGATAAGATCCTGTATCGCGCCAAAAGGGCACAGCCAACCACAAAAGACACCTCTACCCCAGAGTAGAATTGAGACAGCGACGAAACTCCAAATCAGGAAAATCACTGGGTCCAACATCAGTGTATCCCAGGTAAATCCGTAGCGAAGTGTTTGTATGAAGGCCAATATATTGACAATAGACAGCTGGGCAGAAAAGACATAGCCAATAAAAACCACAGTAAATATCATATAGCCGATACGAACGATGCCGTATAACTTCGGCCTTCGGACCAGCCAGTCTTGAAAAAATAGAACAAACAGCAATAACCCTAATGCCAAGGTCACGGTAATAACAGTAGGAAGGCGGTCTAACCAGGGCGTCAGCCGCGCTTTCCAACGATCGGCCTCGGTAAGCGCCTCCTGTGGTTTCGCAGCGAGGGCTTCAACATGGGATGGCCAGCTTAATGCTTGGGATACCTTCTTCGCTGAAACCATGATTGATCGATTTAGCACCATGGCTGTGATGGTGGCACTGCTTATCCCATCAATAGCCACATAGCCTGGTCTGTTCGACGCATCGACTCGAACCTTATCCAGTGCAAACAGGTTAATGTATTGGTCAGTAAATCGTTTGAGGTCTTCGTCTTTTACCCCTACGATAAGAATAGGCTCTTCATGTTGAACAATTTTCAACCCGATAATAGCGGCTCTGGTATCTAGAGCAATTAAGGTGGCAATGGGTGTGCCAGAGTAGGCCGGTATAGGTGTTATTTGGTGGCTATAAAATACTGCACCTTGAATTTCGCCATTGAGGTAGACCAAGCGATAGCCTGGTGAGCTTATTTGAGAATCAAGAGTGAATCCCCCAGCAAACCAAGGTTTGATTTGGTCGGGTTGAAGATCTTCAATATCTGGTAGCACCAAGGCTGCAGCTGAATTGACAGCTAGTACCAATAGACAGCTCGCTAGCCATCGGAACACACCCATAACTCTCTCATTTCTTTGATTTAAATTAATAGTCATAAGAATGGTGGGATTATGTATAAAAGAGGATGATTAACATCAAGAAAACTAATAGATAGTGCCCTTAAGCTCTGATTAATGACTAAATATAGCCTTATTTCCATATTATTGGTGTTGTTCTGGTCCAGTTGTGGCCAGGCGGATAGTAATAATATAGTCGAGAATGATGCCATTGCTAATGAGCGTCCACCGCTGACCGGGGATGTTCTGGCAAAATATTGGGGCCTCAATTGCCAGCAGATAGCAACTGCAACACAAGGCTGGGCAGAGAAAGAGTTATTGCTACAGAGGCCAGATATGACGGCTGTAAATTGGCGAGGGCTGGAGCTCTGTGCGGTAATCTACAGTGTTAGAGATACGGGCCGGTATGAGCCTTGCCCGGATTACGGTGGGGCGTTGCTTGCGCTCAAGTCTATGCGTTCAGGGCAAACAAAATATGACCCTATGGCCACTGGAGACTATTTGACGGGGTGTGGTCTACAAAAATAAAGCTGAATGTTAATGACTGGTCCCTTCTTCATAGTGGGTTTTATTGTAGACATTATATTTTCCTGAGGGCTTGCTCATTGGCAGTCTTTTAATTTCCTCGAGTGTCTGTGCATCGTATATTACCAGCGCACCGTCTATATCCCAGATACTGACTAATGCATAACGACCATCTTTGGTGAATTCCACGTGACCGGAGGTTTTTCCGGGTTCCGGTTGCAGAGTTTTTACAATTTCTAGGGTCTTTTTGTCGATAACATGCATCTTGTCCTTATTTGGACCAAAGAATACATCGGCCCAGGCGTAGGGGCTGTTGGCGTGGCTGCGCATAAAGAAGCCGGGGCCCTCAGTCTTGATCGTTTTGATGGTTTGCCAGCTATCCATATCGATAACACTGATTTCACCTGTACTGAAGTTAGGTGAGGCCAGTACGGTTCTCCCCTGATAACTCCATGTAATGCCGGAGCCCAGGTGTGGCATGCCCGGTAGTTCAAGTTCGGCAATTTTTTCTCCACTATCCAGGTCGATCACCAGTCCACCTTTAATCTTGGACTTTCCTCCACCACTGTCTGTAGGTCGAGCTGCACCGATGACTTGTGTGTAGGTCTGGTTAAAGAAAAAGTCATCCAAATAGTCATCCAATTTAATTCGGCGAGGTTCAAAATCTGGGGTACCTTTTTCTATTTTTTTATCTTCTGATTCTATATCAAGCGTCCCATAGGGAATCTCCCAGACTTCCGGGATGTCTTTTAATGCTGCAATAAAGCTATGGCGTGTCGGTGCGGTATAAACGGCGCTAACCCGTGATGTGGTGCCTTCATCTCCTTGGGTAGGGATAATCTTAATAGGAGAAAGATCCAGGGCATCCAGTATCACAAGATTGTGTGGAAGGTAGTTGCCCACTGCCACATAGCGCCCGTCGTATGAAACGGCCAAGTTACGTGTGTTAATTCCAGCGCGAACTTCAGCAACCGTCTTTAAATTGTAAATATCGAACTTTGATATCCAGCCATCTCTGGAAGCAAAATAAACATAACGCCCATCACGGGTGTACTTTGGTCCTCCGTGAACAGCAAAGCGGGTTTTAAAGCGGTGAATGGGTTCGAACTTGTCACCATCAAGCAAGGTGGCATGGTGGTCACCCAACTCAACAACAATAAACAGGTTTTGTAGGTCAGCCTCAAATACCGGCTTATCAGAAAGGGTTTCAGGCTTGTGGTGAAGTACATGGGATCCTTGAATAGAAGCTATGTCCCAATTAGGACTCATGTTGGGTGCTGAATAAACATACTGAACCAGCTGGTTTATAGCATCAGACGCTAGTTTGTCAGCAAAACCGGGCATTTGTGTGGCGACACGTCCATTCGTGATGACATCCACCGCGGCGGGTTTTTTTAGCCGACTTAAATTTTGCGGTAATAGCGCTGGCCCCATAGCGCCTAGGCGCTGGGTGCCATGACATTCAGCGCAATGCTGTTGATAGTTTTGAGCGCTATCGGTAGTGTCTGCATTTACCGTGTTAGCCATAAGGCCTACAACTGCCACAAATAATATAATAATATAATTCATAAGTATCAATGTATTAGGACGGAAATATAATGTTCTTTATCGGTATTGTTTTTTTATTATAAGGGGTGACCTGTAATCGACAATTTTCATCGGTTACGCCAATTTCTTCATCCGTCAAATAACATGCGGGATCTTCCTGCCAGGGATCACCGGTTAACTGGTAGGCTCTGACTCTGGTATTACCACCGCAGATCTTGCTCTGTTGGCATGCGCCGCAGCGCCCTTTTAATTGTCTCGGTTGTTGTTTTAAACCTGCCATTAATGGATCTGTACGGTCTTCCCAAATTTCAGAGAAGGGGCGGTCTTTCACATTGCCCAGATCATAATCCCACCAGAAGGTATCCGGGTGAACATTGCCGAGGTTATCGATATTGGCGACATGTAGTCCGGAGGCATTACCTCCCCAGCTTTCTAGCCGTTGACGGATAAAGTCTTCCTTGTCAGGGTGATTTTGCCGTACCCAGTGAAGTAGGTAAACGCCATCTGCATCATTGTTTCCTGTAACGTATTCTTTGGCTTCACCACGTTGCACCTCATTCCAGCAGCGTTCGAAAATCAAGTCCATTGCTGATCGCGTCATCTGATGAACTACATCATCTTTGCGGTTACGATTACCGCGGCCAGCATAGTTGAGATGTGATAGATAGAATTTATCGATACCTTCGTTATCGACAACTTTAAGCAGCTCTGGCAGCTCGTGAGCATTATCACGGGTCAGAGTGAAGCGCAGTCCAACTTTTATTCCGCTGTCTTGACAAAGGCGTACAGCTCGCATTGATGCATCAAAAGCACCATCCATTTGCCTGAACTTGTCGTGAGTTTCACCAATACCATCAATACTGATACCTACGTAGTCAAAACCGGTTTCTAGCAGAGGATCAATATGACTTTCATCAATTAATGTGCCGTTGGTGGAAAGGCCTGTGTAGAAGCCATTGTCTTTCGCATAGCGCCCAATACGATAGATGTCTGGGCGTAACAGTGGTTCGCCACCTGACAAGATCAGGGCGGGTACATGGAAGGCTTTCAAATCATCCATCACTGTTTGTACTTGCTCGGTGGAAAGCTCTCCAGGAAAGTCAGTATCCGCACTAATGGAATAGCAGTGTTTACAACAGAGATTACAGCGACGGATTAGATTCCAGATAACCACGGGGCCTCTGGGTTTACGTATTGGCGCGGCCTGCGCTGGGTTAGCAAGTGCCTGCATGAACTGTGTTACACGAAACATGTCACTGTCCTTTCTTTAACTGAGAGCTTCCCATCATGGAATACTATCTTTAACGAATTCTTAAACCCGTTTTCTTTAATATTTTAAGGCTGTTGAGTTGTGCCATTTCAGTACAGGCTGGCCCCAGTAGCTGGCGTATAGCCTCTACCTGCTGTGTAACCTGGTTCTCACTGCGACCATGAACCATGGCAAACAAGTTGTAATTCCAGTCGGGTAATTTCCGAGGTCTTTTGTAGCAGTGGCTAACAAAGTCGAGCTGTCCTACTTGTTCACCTAACTGTTGAATGTCGTCTTCACCTACATTCCAAACTGTCATCAGGTTAAATCGGTAGCCTAATGCATAATGGTTAGGCACCAGCCCAATACGGCGGATCAGCCCTCGGGATATCATGTCATTCATGACGCTCAATAGTTCGTGTTCTGAGATGCCAATTTGATCGGCAATAACCTGGTACGGGTGATCGCAAATAGGCAGCCCATCTTGGGTTGCTGCAATGACTTTTGTAATGAGCGCTTCTTCAGTCATCTCTTGTTTAGGCCTCAAGCTTAAGCCCAACAAAAAATTCAGTTTGTTTGGGCAGGTTTAAGCTCGGGCATCCGGTAGCTTTGGTGATGTGGTTGAAAGCTTCTGTGAGAGCTCGCTCGCTCTCAGCCGCCAATACAAACCACATATTCCACTCGTGATCACGCTGATAGTTGTGTGCTACTTCGGTGTAACTATTGACTAGCTCAGCTACTTCATCAAATCGCTGGGCAGGTACTTTAAGGGCGCAAAGCGAGAAGGCTCCATCCACTTTTTCGATGTTATAAAGTGGGCCAAAGCGAGTTAATACACCTCTGTCCAGCAACTGATTAAGGGTTTCTTGTACTTTCTTACTGGTTGTATTCAGTTCATCTGCAATAACTTGGAAGGGTTCTGGCGTCAGTGGGAAATCACCCTGGTAGCAATTGATCAGCTGTTTTTCGAAATAAGTCAGCTCAACTTCCTGCTGCTGTAGTTTGTGATGGCTACACATAACGTGCACCTCGTTGTTTGAATTGACGGGTGCTGAATAACAGCTGATGTGGGTACGTTAGCTGATGTTTTTGAGTGATTGATACAATCTGCTGTTCTACCTGTGCACGTTGTTTACCGTGAATCATGCTAAATAAATTAAAGGGCCAGTCGAGGCGACGAGGTCTTTGGTAGCAAAGTGTTACCGAAGGCTCAGCTGATAGTAGTTGAGCCACTTGATCAACAAGTTGATCGGGAACATCCCAAACCACCATACAGTTTGCGATATAGCCTAGTTCGTGATGGCGCAAGACCAGACCAAATCTTTTTATCAGGCCTTGTTGTTTTAGTTCAGCAATTTTTTCAATGACAGCTTGCTCACTGACGCCGAGTTTACCGGCAATATTCAGATAGGGCCGTGAGACCAGTGGTAGGCCCTCCTGTAATATTCTTCTCAGCGTGTCTACGCTGACTTCACCTTCAAGTAACTTGTCTACCATAGGGGGAACCCTAGATCGATGTGGTAACCCTTGGTCATGGGTAAGTTGAGCAGAGGGTAGTCAAATTTACAGGCTATGGTGTCTAGCACATCGTCCACCGCAGTCTGGTTCGGTGCATTAATGACAAACCACAGGTTGAATTTATGCTCTCGTTGATAGTTGTGGTTTACTGCTTCGAAAGCATTGATGGCATCGGCGACTTGTTCTATTTCATTATCGGGTACAGCTAGTGCTGCTAAAGTACTGGCGCCAGCGCGTTGATGATCGAATACAGCACCTAACCTTGAGATGGCATTTTGCTGTTGTAATACCTTGAGACGTTCAATTATATCCAGCTCGGGTATACCCAGTTGGTCTGACAATATTTTGAATGGGTGAGGATGCAGCGGGAAGTCGTGCTGCACCATATTCAGTAATTGTCGATCTTGATTAGACAGTTCCATTACAGACCTATTTTTCCGGCTCGATTGGCAAAAAATATGCCGCTGGGTTTATCTGCATTCAAGGTTTTAACCAGTTCTAGCGTTGCAGTATCAAATATTTTGATGCGGTCTTCATCGCGGATAGATATCCAGACCTTTTCGCCACGAGGTGTGAACTCCATATGAAGTGCGCCTTTACCCACATCAAGGGTTTTAATGATTGTTAGGGATGGCACATCAATAACCTGGATCCAGTTGTTATCAGGGTATGCGAAGTTCACCCAAACTTGACGCCCATCGGGTCGGGCCATAGCAAATACGGGCTGGCCCTTGAGTTCAATGCGTGCTGATTCTGTCCAATGGTTTTTGTCCACCACCAGTACTTGGTGTAATCCCATTGCTGGGAGAAAGACCAAATCACCGGCCACTGCCCAGCCCTCCAGATGCGGCATTTTGTAAACAGGCAGTTTTTCCTGGTCACGCCCATAGTTTGGCAAGATGCGTTTGACCCCTTTTTCGGGGTACCAAAGATCCAGTAATGCTAGGCCATCTTCACCAAACAGGCCCGCAATGTAATAACGGCCATCCCCTGAGATTAGAGCATCATAGGGTTGCTTCCCTATGTTCTCGAACTTTGTGATTTTTGGCTCTTTGGGTTTTGATAGATCGGCAATCCACGTTGCCGCGCCGTCAAACAGTGAAAAAACGAATTTTTGCCCCGGTGCATCAACTAAGCCAACAGTTTTTGAGGGCCCGTTTTTTGATTGGTTGCCGCTATTTTGGGCTATTGCTGGGATATCGGCGACCAATGAGAGGTCCAGGCTGTTAAATATTTTCACTCCTCCTGGTACATAGTTTGATACGGCAATCAGCGATCCATCCTGAGAAATAGCGCCACCGATGGAGTTACCGCCTTGAATGACTCGTTTAACAATTTGCCCCGTAAGGATATCTACCTTGGTTAGCCCACCATCACGTCCAAAGATATAAGCATAACGAGCATCTCTGGAATATACCGCAGAGGCATGGGATAGATCTCCGAGATCTTCTACTCGACATAGCACTTGGTTTGTCGAGTGTTCTACAACCAACAGACTACCTTTTTCTCGCTCAACGACAACACCGAGGTCACCTGTGCCACGTAGTTCTGTGCCACAGGTTTGGCTCCATGCTGGTGACACGCATAAGGTCAGACATAACAGAATTAGCCATGTTGTTTTGATATCTCTCATATCATTGGATACCCGATGTGGATTGTGGTTGTGTGCTCAGGAGTTGCACGAGGTAGTCAATATCATTGTCAGATAAGAGATTTTCCCATGGAGGCATCGCAGAGCCGGGAATTCCCTTGCTAATAACCTGCTTTAAGTACCCGTCAGGCTTACCTCTAAGGGTTTCTGGTAGAAGAGGTGGGCCAAGGCCTCCCTTGAGGCGCATGCCGTGACACGAACCACAATCTTGCTTAAGCAGGTAGCGCAGTTCTTGTTGACGATCAATATCAGACTCGCTAGCAACTACCCGGGAGAACGGAGTAGAGCAAAGACTTAGACACAGAAGCCCGGCGAGAATTGGTCGTTTAGAAGCAGAGAAATTTTTCATGGCTTAATGATTCATCATTAGGTACCGAAACGACTATGACATGTGTCAGGTAAGCTGAAGATGTTGCACTCAGTACAGAATAGGCCATTCTGCAACTTAACATATTAAAATTCTGTTTATTTTGTTCATCTTTCGGGCTTCATATAGAACGTTGAGATAAATCAACTATTTGACGCCATTAAAAGTTAGAATTTACCAAAATTATATTTGAGACAGCCTTCGATGGACTACTTTCCTATATTCACAAATCTCTCTGAGAAGCATTGCCTGTTAGTCGGAGGCGGGGATGTTGCAGAACGAAAGCTGTCATTGTTGCTTGATGCGGGTGCTAGAGTAACACTCGTAGCACCATCGATTAATGAATCCATTAAAAGCATGAATGTGGCATCGCTTAACCTGATAGAAGCCAATTACAACAGTCGCTTGATGAATGCTATTGATCTGGTTATTGCGGCAACTGACGACCAAGCGCTTAACGAAACCATTTCTCTTGATGCTGCTCAGCGACATATTTTTGTGAACGTGGTCGATAGCCCTAATCTTTGTACTTTTATCGTGCCGGCCATTATTGATCGCTCTCCAGTGACTATTGCTGTTGGTACGGGTGGTACGGCACCGGTATTGGCTAGACTATTGAGGGGAAAGATCGAAGCACTTATTCCCCACCGTTATGGTGCGCTTGCCGGATTAGCAGCCAAGTACAGAGATCGAGTAAAGGCAGCAGTACCCAAGGGGCCGAGTAGAAAGGCATTTTGGGAAGAGGTGTTCGAGGGTGATGTTGCTGAGCAGGTTTTGTGTGGAAACCAAGAGGCCGCAGAAAAACAGCTCCAGGAACTGATAGAGGAAGGTCAGGCTCCGCAGAAGGGTGAAGTCTATTTAGTTGGTGCAGGCCCAGGAGATCCGGATCTACTAACATTTCGTGCCCTGCGGTTAATGCAGAAAGCCGATATTGTGATTTATGACCGCCTTGTTTCAAAGGATATTCTCAACTTGGTTCGCCGGGACGCTGACAAGATGTATGTGGGAAAAGAAGCAAGCAACCACTGTGTTCCTCAGGATCAAATTAATGAGCTTTTATACAAATTAGCAAAAGAAGGTAAACGGGTATTGCGACTCAAGGGCGGCGACCCCTTTATTTTTGGTAGAGGTGGAGAAGAGGCAGAAAAACTATTTGCCGAAGGCATCTCATTTCAAGTGGTTCCTGGAATTACTGCAGCCTCAGGCGCTTCCACCTATTGTGGTATCCCCTTAACACATCGTGATTATGCTCAGTCTGTGACCTTTGCTACTGGTCACCTTAAGAATGATGCTGTAGACCTGGATTGGCCATCACTGGCCCGTGAAAACCAGACCCTGGTTATCTATATGGGCTTAGGTGGTTTGAAAATTATCTCAAAGCAACTGATAACGCATGGCTTGCCTGCAGATACTCCTGTTGCCGTTATTTATAAAGCTACACAGTATGATCAGCGAGTACTGGTGAGTGATTTGACGCAGGTGGTGAAAAAGGTGGAAGACGAAAAAATGCGTCCGCCCAGTCTTCTTATTATAGGTCAGGTCGTCAAACTTCATGATAAGTTGAAAGCCTAGGTTGTCAAAAGAACATAGTGGCCGAAAGTTCTCTTATCCCATCGTCAATACTTTTTCAGATCGAGTAGCATTTCGCCTAGGGGAGGTAAGCTATGCCAACAGCAATCGTTAACGGTGTAACAATTTCTTATGACGATGAGGGGCAGGGTGAACCCATACTCTTTCTCCACGGCCTGGGGATAAGTCGGCGGGATTGGTCTCACCAGACGGCATATTTTCGACAGAATTTTCGGGTGATTGCCCCAGACTTTCGTGGTCATGGCGAATCAAGTAAGCCTGATTCAGCCTATAGTATTCCCATTCATGCCGCAGATATCGTTGCTCTGATGGATAGATTGGGGGTCGAATCTGCCCATGTGGTTGGGTTGTCCATGGGCGGTATGGTTGCATTCCAGTTGGCTGTTGATGCCTCTCACCGATTGCGTACCATGACCATTGTTAACTCTGGCCCAGCGTTGCCTAACGATACGTTTGCTACAAAAAAAATGTTGTGGACACGCCTGTTGCTAATTCATTTATTTGGGATGAAGCGTTTTGGACGAAAAGTAGCTGAAAAGATGTTTGCCAGCGAGGGTCATGAGGCGTTGATAGATCTATTGGCGACACAGATTTCCAGCAATCCTAAGGAAATCTATTTGCGCAATTTAACGTCGTTATTTGGTTGGGGTGTGCTGGATCAATTAACATCGATTACTACGCCTACACTGATGCTGGCCGGCGACAGAGATTACTCTCCAGTGGCCGTTAAGCAAGCAATTGTCGATGCCATGCAGAATGCTCAGTTAGTTGTAGTCGAAAATTCCGGTCATGGTACACCCATTGAAAAACCGGATGAAACTAACCAGTCCATAGAAAAATTTATTTGTTCTTATTGAGTTGCTGATTGATTTTTTGTTTCAGTTTTCGTTTGATTGGGGCAGCTTGTTTGAAGATTTCAGCGGCTTTGTAAAACGCCAGAACACGCACATCGACAATATTTGGCTCGATATAGATATCGGGCGTCATGGTCTTCAGTTTTTCTCGAATAATACTCTTTTGCATGATTTGGTAGGTGTTGAACACCGCCTCGGATAATGAGGGGATTTTTTCAGAAACGGTTCTATCTCCAATGACATCAACAGCGATAGTCAGGTCACAATCTTTTGGTAATAGATCAAAAGGGACTGGGTTTACAGCCCCTCCATCTATTAATACCTGATTCCTGATTTTGACAGGCTCAAACAGGCCGGGTAGGGACATACTAGCCCGAATAGCAGGAATTAATGGCCCATGGTCTAGCACGACCTGCTGACGACTCCAAAAATTAGATGCGACTACTTTTAGTGGAATTTCTAGTTCGGAAAATTGTGTGGCATGGACCGATTCGAATAAGTAGGTGAGTAAGTTTTCTACGCGCAACAATCCACGGCCACGAAATTGAGGCGCAATGAAGTCTAGCCACTTAAATAAATGCTTGCGGGTGACGATGTGTCGGAGTGATTCATTTTCCCGCAGGCTGAATTCTAGAAAAATAGCTTTCATTTCAGCCGTAGACATTCCGGCACAGTACATGGCACCGATTAATGCCCCTATACTGGTACCCGTTATAAAAGAGGGGCGGAGATCCATTTCTTCCAAGGCTTCAAGTATCAATACGTGACTAATACCTTTTGCGCCGCCGCCACCGAGTGCCAGTCCAATTTTTTTCATCATGTCTTCTCTATGATCGCTGAGTTTCAGCTTACACCAGTTGATTTAGCGCAGAAATTCCGGTTTATTGCTGCGTACTTAAAATAATAGCTGGAAATAATCTGTGATAGGTAATAATGACAAAATTAAGATCCATTCCTCTTGGTTAAAGGTGATTGGACGTGAATTTGAGCAGTCTTACATGGCTCAGCTTAAGCAGTTCTTGAGAGAGGAAAAAGCGGCCGGTAAGATCATCTATCCTGCCAGTTCTAACTGGTTTTCAGCATTTAATGAAACACCGTTTGACCAAGTTAAGGTAGTCATTCTCGGACAGGACCCTTATCACGGGCCAAGGCAGGCTCATGGGCTTTGCTTTTCTGTACTTCCAGGGGTGGCTATTCCTCCTTCATTGCGAAATATGTATAAGGAGCTTCAGAGTGATTTGGGAATACAGCCGCCAGAACATGGTTGCCTTACGCATTGGTCGAGACAAGGTGTGCTGTTACTCAACGCTACGCTTACAGTGGAGC
>TARA_R110000822_G_scaffold4028_1_pt1 | contig 47050 bp, 34 predicted proteins | sample TARA_R110000822 | Tara Oceans TARA_R110000822 (sample SAMEA4397666) | marine metagenome | biome: Polar Biome; feature: [SRF] surface water layer (ENVO:00010504); material: water (ENVO:00002006), including particulate matter (ENVO:01000060) such as... | depth 5 m | reverse complement strand
ATTTTGTTCATATACCTGAAATAAGGAATCCATCTTAACAACTTCCTTATCTGTAAAGGTTGTTTGGGATAGAACCCATACTGGTGTAAGCAATAATAATATTAATATTAGTTTTTTCATTCTATTAAACATCGGTTGTTCTATCACTACTAAAATCACCTCTTAAACATTCTATAAAGTGAGTCCAATTAGGTAACTCTAAAAAATTATGATTTGCATAATATAGACACGCTTTAATTCTATTACAACTAGGACCATCAACACCATATATGTCGTCATCCCAATCATCTATATCCACATCACCGATTTTATCTAGAACATCTTGTATCCCATCACTACTTTGGTCGTCACTACTTTTGTCGTCACATTGGCATTGTTTCTGACATAAAATATACTCTGCTGAGTCCTTAGGACTTCCAGTGCCGTAACACATCTTACAAAGTGCACTAAGAGTGTTAAAACCTACTTTACCATCTACAGTTAGAGTTAGTCCACCTTCTCCTTGGAATTCTTCTACCGCTTTTTCTGTCTCTGGTCCAAATTTACCGTCACAATTTGTCCAGTTTTCAGCACATCCATCATTAAGTCCACCACCCAATTTTTCTGAGTTATATGGTCCGTATTCTCCACACCCACCAGCTAAAACATTTTGTATCATTTTAACTACGTCACCTCTAGACCCTAGTTTAGCTGTTTTTCTCTTACACCATATATCACAAGGTACATCACCTTCTTTGATTTTACCCCCACCATATTGTTCCATAAGTAGGCCCATTAGTTGTTTAGCTCTATCTATATCTTCATTTAAATGTTTCATAGTTTACTATTTTTTTAATCTATCTTTTAATGATTGTGCTGCTTGTTTAGCTGTTTTCTTTTTAACCTTAGGTTTTTTATTATTACTATCCTTTAATTTTTTATTGGTTTCGGCTATTTTCTTTTTTGTAACTTTCTTTTCTTTTTTAATATACTTTAGCTTACCGTCAACTTCTGAGGTTTTATTTTCATTACCCCTAATATCCTTTTTAATCTTTTTAACTTTCTTACTACTATTCGAGTTCATCATCCATACAAGACCAATGAAGAACCCTATCACACCCAATATAACTTTCCACGATTTTTTTAAAAATTCCATAATTATTCTATTTCTGTTGTTTTAGTTGATTTTCTGTCCGCTAGTACCCCCGCCCATTTTGCTGAGAATACTTGGTAGTAGTCTTTTAATTTATTAATCATTTCCATAAACTCCTCATCTATCTTAATCATACTACCTATTATATATACCCCGTTTTTTTCACCTACACTGTAGAAAAATTCCGTATCAAATTTAACTAGCTTCCCGGACCACTCAACATTATTCTCATATAAATTAAGAGAACCGTAATCTACTAAGTCGGACACTTGTTCTACAAAATCGTCCATGGTTTCTTGGTATGTGGTTTTTTCTTCTGATGATAGAACTAATTCAGATGTTTCGTAACTATGTATAACCATTTTACCACTAGATATTGTATACTCCTTGGTTTTTTCTTTGTCCCTGTCTAGGTCTATTGATATTTCGTCCCCACCAACCTGTTCGAACAATTTTCTAGACTTGTCCAATAATGATTTCATCTCATCATACTGACTATTCCCATAATCCGCATAATTTTTAATATTTCTTTTTGTTTTTCTCATAATAGTTCAAATTTAAAAGACGGACTAAGGTCTGTCCAATATTCATTATAATTACTTCTACTAACCACACCATTAAAGTTTTCTACACCCTCAATTAACACATTATGTCCTACAAATTCCCTAGGTATGTCGTTAGCTTTACATAATTCACCAATCAAGGTGTTAGTAGATTCAGTCTGTTCTTTAGTATAAATATCCCAAAATTGTTTACCTCTCCACTTTTTTTCAAAAACCTTATTACTATAAATATCACCTAACCAATCAACATACATGCCGTCTTTAGTTCTTCTAGTTAACCACCCTCTATTTTCCAAGCATATAACAATAACACTAACATTCTCCTTATGGTATCCAGTTAGGTACACATCTGTGACATCTTCTGTGTTTAACTTATGGACCACACCACTTTTTTCTATTAAGTAGTTGGGAATCTTACTGTACTTGCCGTCTTTTCTACACTTTATAGAAGTAAGATAGTCATCTAATTTTCTATTAGTGTTACATAATAATATTTGTTTATTATTTTCTGCCTTTATAGGTGATGGTATCCCCACTATATTCTTTTTCATTATCTTTATTTGTAACTTTAGTTATTAATGTCTGAGTTGTGTCTGTCAACCTATCTAAAGGCACGTTATCATCATCATACATAATATTAAGAACTTTAGATAATTTCTCAAGGTCTTTTTTAGTTGGTTCTATTGGGTTTGGTTCTTCTTTCGTTTCTTTCTTTGCTATTTCTCTACTTAACTCTATAATCTCTTTATCGGTTAAATCGTCAGTTGTGGTTATTACGTTTATTTTTTTACCTTCTTCACCATAGTGTAACCCATCATTACCATTTTGACCTATTATATCCATTCTTTTGTTGACTTCGTCTTCATTTAATGGGTTTTCATAACCAGTTAGTTCTTTGTAATATGGGTTAACTTCTCCAGTTTGTGGGTCGTGTGTTGGTATCTCTGTATTACTGTTGTTATTTTCTTTGAATCGTTGGTGGGTCACACAGTCCAAAGGTTCTTCTTTAGTGAATTCAATATAATCCTGTAACTCACTAAAGTAATCTTCGTGAATCTCTTCTAGAGTTTGTTCTTCTACTGGTACTACTGGGTTAGGGTCTAAATCAGTTTCAACCTGACTTTCTTCTGGCTTTCTTATTTTAGCGAATGCCATATTAGCTGTTACTACAAGTGCTATTGCTAATGGGTCAAACACAAATACGATTAATAGCAAAAAATAATTAACAACCTGGTCCATTGGCCAACCTGTGGTTGAAGCTAAATATTTTAATGGTCCTAGTTCACTTTCAGCTTCATTAGATATTTCTTTATTTAATAATACCAAATCAGTTTTATTAATAGAATCCAATACAGATTCCAACTTTATATTTATATTATCTCTATCTGTTATTGTAGTTTTTAATTCTGCTTGTAATGCTCTTCTTGCTGAACTAGATGTTGTTGTGATTACCTCCTCAGCATTTTTATCATACCATGAAACTGAGGTTGGGTTTGAAAGTGATATTCTTAAATCTGAAATAGATTTATTTATTTGTGTTTTCTCAAGTATCAAATCTTCTTTCGTTTCTTCAAACCTAATTTGCTTTTGGTTAAGAATTAAGAGTGATTTATCTAATAGTTCTGATTGTGTTGCGGTTGATTGGTAGGCTCCCGATAAGAACCCATAGATTCCTCCTGATGTTATTATCATAAGAACAAAACAAGCAATCGACAAATAGGCCCTTAACCACTTATTTATAGTATCCCAGTATTGGTATAATAAAGACGCTACAACTAGTTTTGCGAACTCTAGGGAACCTGCCATTATAATGACCTGTAGTGATGCTCCCGCGAATAGTTTACTTAACCCAAAAACCGAATAGAATGCTGCTGAACCTGATACGGCTAGAGCTGATAGTGCTATTAGTAATGGGAATAATTTCTTTTTCATATTTATCCTTTAATGATAAATACTAATTAATCTGTTAAGTATTCTAATAATTGATAACTATCGTTTCTCAATTTCCTTAGAGATTTTTCTTTAATCTGTCTAACCCTTTCTTTTGTAAGCCCTAAACCGTCACCAATTTCCTGTAATGTCATAGGTGTACCTGTTAGTCCGTAATAATCATTAATTATATTAATTTCTCTATCAGTTAAAGATTCCATTAATTTTACCAACTCTGTTTTCAAATTTACTTCTTCTGAAAAAATTTCACCTGGGTCATCAGCGTTTTCATTTACAAGTATATCAATTAGTGTGTCTCCCTCTTCGTTAATAGGTTTATCGTAATTAATTACACTTGGTAGTGACGCTAACTTACTATTAAACTCACCTATTTCTTTTTCTACCTTCTTTTTTTCCTTTTGTATTTCTTGAATAATATTGACTGGCAACCTAATGATTCTTGAGTTCTCATTTAGACATTGTAATATGGATTGTTTAACCCACCAAACAGCGTAAGATATAAATCTAAACCCTCTGTCCCAATCAAAATTATTAATAGCTTTTAATAACCCATAGTTACCCTCAGCTATTAAATCTGATAACGCTACTCCTTGCCCTTGGTATTCTTTGGCTACACTTATAACAAACCTTAGGTTACCTTCTAGTAACTCCAATTCTATATCTTTAATTTGTTTTGGTGTTGCTTTACCGCTCTTAATTAATTTTGCTAACTTTTTTTCTCTGTCTGGTGTTAGTATACTAACTTTTCTAACGTCTTTTAAATAGTGGGATATTTCTGCTTGGTTTATGTATGTGTTATTTCTCGCCATGTTATATATTTTATTATTATTATAGTACAAATACTGTACCAGTTGCAATATAACTGACATTATGTCATATATATTGTATACGGTACAAAGATAATAAAATTATTGGTAATCTACAACTATGTTTGAGTTTTTATTCTTGGTACTTTTCTTTTATGGTTGCAAGTGCCTCTTCTGGTTTATCAAAATGGTAACCAGAACTTAGAAATTCGAAATTAAATTCTTCATCCTCGATAACAAGTACTGGAGAAAATCTAAACTCTTTTGGGTGTTCATTTGAAAAGTCTATGAATTCCCACCTATTGTTGGTGTTGTTCAGTTTTTCGTTTGGTGGTAATTTGTCGTCCACTGTTATACATTTATCAATATATGGGATATCGTTATCATCTAATAATTTTTTTAACTCCACACATCCAGCACATACTGATTCGTTATATAATGTAATTTTATATTTTCCTTTTTTTAAACTCATAATTATTTTAATTATTGTATTTATCTAGAAATTCTAACTCTTCTTTGGTTAAATTATCTATACCTTCGTCTATAATCTTATCTAAAAGAACATCAACTGTAAAGGATTTTTTAAATTTTAATTCTTTATCTTTTACGTTAATAGGGTTTTTTATAACTCTTTTAATTTCTTTTATTTTATTATCAACTAAAGATTTTAAAGATTTAGATAACTCTTCAGCTAGTTTTGGGTCTATGGTTTTTTGTTTTGTATTTTTTCTTTCCCCAAATAAATGTTCCTCTAGATTTTTATCTAACCTATAAGATAGTTTTCTAGGTTTAGGCATTAAAAAGAAAGCCCCAACATGTGGTGTTAGGTAGTCTTGGAATACTTCTTCTATGTCGTTAAACTCCATTCTGGACTTTATACACATTATAACAATGTTATCACCGGTAACAAATGAAAATTCCTCTTCAATAACAATTGTTTCCATAATTTCTCTTATGTTATTAACTACTTTTGCGTTATTCTGGTAAGTACTCCAATTACCAAACATGAATAAAAGATATTTTTTAACTCTATTTGTCATATATTATAAATATCTATTTTATTTCAGATATATTATTATTTTTTGTCACCGTTATTATATTATCAGACCATTCTCTAACTAAAGGGTTGTGTGTAATTAAAAACACATTCTCAAAATACTCTTTAACTCTACTAAAAAAAACACCAACCTCTTCTAAGTTTTCGTTACTTACTTTACCTAAAACCTCATCAAATACTGTTATATTAGGTCTAGGTAAACATGAAACTTTAGTTAAAACTGTTCTAATAGCTAAAGAAGCTAGTGTCTTTTCGAAACCACTACCACTAGCTAATATCTTTTCAACACCACTATCGTTATCTACCATCCAAAACTCAACTTCATTTTTATTGTTTACCCTTATCTCGACATTAAATTTAGTTACTTCTGACAACAAAATCATTAGTTCGTTATTTAATTTAGGGACGACACTTTTCATTATTATTTTTATTATTCCGTTTTTACCAAAAATAGTTAAATAAGTTTTAAAAACCTTGTTAACTTCCTCTTCTTTTATAATTTTTTTAATTTTATCGTTATTACTTTTAACCAATTCATCTATAACTTTCTTTCTACCATTACTAGATTCTATAGTTCTGATTGTCATTTCTTTGTTATTATTTAAAATATCTAGACTTGAGTTTATGGTTCTTATGTTTTTTTCTATTTCACCATTTCTTTCTATTTTGGTTTTATTATCCTTCCATTTATTTAAACTATTATTTGCTGTATCAATATTTAATTGTAACCTATCTATTTCTAGAACTAACCTTTCTTTCTTTAACATTTCTTTTTCGTTCCTATCAAAAACTTCTTTTCTGGTTTCTATAATCTCTATTTCATCGTACAATGAATTTATTTTGATTTTATTGTCACTAACCCTTTTGTCTAATTCTTTTATTTCCTTATTTAAGTTACTTATCTCGTTAGTGTGGTCCACATCGTCTAAATTCCTTTTGCATAGTGGACATATCTCTGATTCTTGTAATTCCTTAATAATTTTATTTTTATTCTTAAGGTTAGTTGTGTCCTTTGTTTTTTTTATTAACAGAGTGTCTCTTTCTTTTATTAAACCTCTTAGTGTTTCTAGATTTACTTCTTCATGAACATTAGTAAGCCCATATGATTTTAAATTATCATTATTTTTAACCAATAGGTTAGTGTACTCCATAACACTACCCTCTAACAATCTTGGGTTTATATTTTCTATTTCTGAGTCTATGTCTGTCGTTTTTTCAGATAATAATACTTCTTTATTTTTTTGTTTTGTTTTTATTTCTAACTCTAATTTATTTAGTTTGTCGTCACATTCATTATTTTCCTTTTCTAATTTTACCTTTTCATCTTGACCACCTTGTATTTCATGTTTTAAATCTTCTATATTGTATAGGTTTGATATTAATTTCTTAGACCATTCTGAATGCATCTTTTTGGCTGCATGTTCTTTATCTTTTAAAGCTTCTAGTCCGATGAACCTACTTAGTATGTTACCCCTATCTGTAGGTTTTGAATCTATTAACGACTCTAGGTTTGATGCTGTTGTTAGAACTGTTAATAAAAAGTCCTCCATCGTACCTATAGATTCCTTTATAAACTTTTCTGTTTCACGTCTTTGTTCACCAGTGAAATTTTGTAAAGACCCGTCAGGTCTTCTCTCTAAAAACTCCAAAGTAGTACTTACCGACCATTCATCTTTTTTTGTTTTTTTTCTAATTACCTTTCTTATAATAATATAATCCTTACCGTCGATTTCTACTTCCCCCTGTATAAAAACTTCCTTATCTTTCCTAAACCTATTAAATATCTCTATGGATTTAGTTGTTTTTGTTGTTTTATTAAAAAATAGAAATAATATAAGGTCTACAGCTAAAACTGATTTACCACCAAAGTTTGCTGGGTTAGAATCTATTACCGTTATACCACCTAATTTACTAACATCTAAATTGTTGTCCTTACCAAATGATAAAAAGTTGGAGAACTTTATGGATTTTACATATACTCTTTTATAGTGGGTTTTGTTTACGGCACCTTCTGACACTTTTAAATTTACTTTATGGTCTAGTCTTTTGAGTAGGTCTAAATCAACCCCCATGTCATTATTTTTTACAAATTGTGACATAAGATTAGTTTGATATGTGGTATCCATAACATTTTTCTCCATGTCAATATCTAACCCACCGTTAATGTTTCTGTCTATCGATTTAGGTATTACGGTAACATTTCTAGAGTTGTATTTTCTTTGGAAGTAACTCCTAACTCTTTTTATCTTTTCTTGTGTAAAATTTTCTGGGATGTCGTCCCAAGTTACCTTTATGAAGGGGTTTTCTAACTTATCTATTTTCATACATAAAATATAGAATATTATATATTAAAAATCAATTAACTTGGTTGGTTCTATTCTGTATTTTTTGGTGGTTTATTTTCTTCGAACCACTCTATGATAGCGTTAAGTGCCCAAACTGAACCACAAGCTAACATGCCGTCAAAAAATATATTGGTATAGGGTATCATCACCATAGATTCGGTTGGTGAAAAAAATGTTAGTGAGAAGAAGAACCCCACCCATGTTGGTGTACACATCATACACTGTACTAGGTCACCAAAAAATGTTGATTTTTTAATAATCCATTCTCTCTGATTGTCGAATATACTGCCAAATACTATAATTTGGGACATCCCGTATGCTGCTAAAATCCAAATAAGTGTTTCCATAGTTTAATCTAAGTATGTATCTTCTAGGTTTGAAGTTTTTAGGTATTGTGTTCGTCTGTTTACGGTTACTTTTTTAAAGTGTTCTAAAATATCTTCTTGTTTATCCAATTCTATTTTTTGTTTTTTAATTGTATTATCTTTTTCTGTGAGTTGCTGTTTATACTCTTCAATTCTAGTAATTAATTGTTCATTATCAACCTCTTTTGTTACTATTTTTTCTACAATAACTTCTTTTTCAACAATAACCTCCTTTATTACTTCTTTTATCACTTCTTTTTCTATAGGTACTTCCTGTATTTGTGACTTAGGTAAAAATGGTGCTACACCATATTTGTCTAACACAAAACCATCTTTTGTACATTTTTCAATGAATTCGTCCACATATGTTATCTCATTTAATTTACAGTACATAACTAATTCTTTCTTTAAATTTTTATCCATATTATTTATTTATTAAAACTTCTTTATCTTTTTCTATATCCATTATATCTGTTATTCTAAAATTAAGATATGGTTGTTTGTTGGTTAACTCAAAAAACTTATACTTGTCTTTGTCTATTGTGTACACACCATATCCGTGATTTTTTATACTTTCACCAAAATTTTGACATATGGTGGAACCAACCATATAGGCTTTTCTTTTACCAGGTATTTTAAATGTTTGTTTTTTATGTATATCTCCAGCTAGTACAACGTCACAACCTTTAAACCTATCTACCGAATAACCACTATCAAACCTAAATCCAAAGTCGTTAGTGGAACCTTCAATAGCTCCATGAAATAAACCTATTTTGTATTTTTCGGTATCTTTAGGTATTTCTGGACTAATATTATGTTCTATTAGTGAATACACACACCACAAAATATTATCGTCATCATAACAACCCCTATCTTTAAAGTAAATAATATTATCGTTATCTATACTGTCCACTATTGGTGTTATAGCGTCTAACCTATCTATATTGTTCTCTAGAAAGTCATGATTACCTATTAAGTATATACACTTTGCTATTTTTGCTGTTTCCCTCATCCACCAAGACATTAAGTTTATTAATTCTGGTGTCATCTGATTTTTTGAGTGTACTAGGTCACCAGTAAAAACTATTCTGTCTGGTTTTATTATTCTCCATTCATCTAAGGCTTGTTCTAAAATCCCCCTATCTCTATCATGTTGTTTGTACAATTTTAGATGTAGGTCTGAATAATGTATTATTTTATTTACTACCAAAATTTTAATTTTTTAATTACGTCACCATATCTCACTTCTTCTAGTTTGAAGTGTATTAGTGTTTGTGTTAGTATTAGTTGTGTCCCAATCATTGCCATGCAAATATAAAAATTATCGTATAATGTCCAAGTAAGATAGGTTAATAATATTAATATATTAATTATGTAATTGGTGTTATAGTATACCCCCATAATAAATGAGTAAACAATTTCTGATTTAGTATGTAACCACCTTAATCCATTAACTGGGTGTTTGTGTAATTTCATATTTATTTTAAAATCGGGTAAGTAAAAATAGCTTAAGTAAAGAACAATAATTAACACGATAGTTGGTAGTAGTGCGTATATAATAAAAAATGCCATGACTGGTGTGTGGGCTATTTGTAGGTCCCAATTTATATCACCACAATCATTACAAGTAATGTGTCTTACAGCTTCTATTTCGTGTTCGTCACCGTATAAATCCTTCAGTATTAAAAGTCTCTGGCTACCATCAAAAGCTATATATTTATCTATAGAGGAGTCATAAGCTAGTGATATGTGACCAAACTTACTCGGGTCATACCCATTATCTTTTAAGCTTTTCTTCAACATTCTTAATTTAAAAAACTTTAGTGGGTTAGATTTAAAATATTTATTTGTGGCTGAGCTTTTTCTGAACTGGATATCCCCTAATCTAACATTAAATGGTATGTCTTCTGGGTGAGCTTTTTCTATATCATTTATTTCATTTTCTATTTTAAATTTCATTTTTTCATAATTTTTAATATTTCGTCTCTAAAGTCATAGCATTTCATAACCTTATATTCGTTATTATTTTCATTAAACCAGACTATGTATGAATCACCAAGTACTAAATCTGTATTTCTTTCTACAATTAACCTATAAAAAGATAACTGTAAGGAATAGGTGTTTAATTCACACACATCTAAATGTGATAATGGTTCTTTAAATTTTTGCCATTTATTTACCTTTTTTATGGCTTTATTTGTTTTCCAATCCCATATTTCTAGTTGTTTTGATTTTTCGTTAAAGAACAACTGGTCAATCATTCCTGTAACAGCCCATTCTTCATCACCAACAACAACTTCAGCTCTAACCGGTATTAACTTACCGTGAGAATCTTTATAGAATTTTTTAAACATATCTATAATCTTAAAAACACCTTCTTTACATTCTAACATTTTTTCTTTATCCCCCAGTACATTAGTTATTTTATGTTCTGGGAATGGGAATACCTTATTGGTTAGGTAGTTTTCAGCAAATTCGTGAAAAGCGGAACCTCTTTCACAAGAAAAATCTGCTTTATATTTCCATTCCTTTAGTATTTCTTCTTTTGTTATCCCCCTTTCATCGGCTTTCTTTTGTGACCAATAATTTTTATCAAACGGTTGTTTGTATTGCCCTATTATCGATGTTACTGATTTGGTTTTAACCCCTTTCATGTAGTATACATGGTCCTGGTCATGAAATTTAATATCATTAAATTTAGCTAGTTCTCTAGTTATTTTCATTTTATAGTAATGTAATTTGTTTTAATCCTTCTATACCACCCAACTCACCAACGTCTTTATCCTTCGGTAGTTTTACTAGTCTGACTCTATTCATTAGTCTTCCCCCTTCTAGTTTTCTATATAGTTTTTTGGAGTCTTCCCAAGCGTCACCATCTAAACATATAATTATATTTTTTTCCGCTTTATCATATAGGGTTGTCCATAGTTTGTCAGCAACACTTTTGCCTAGGACTGGTATAGAGTTTGGGATGAAGAACATGTCGAACACCCCCTCTACAAGATATACGTCTTTGGTCCAATCTACGGTGTATTCGTTAAAAATTATTTTATCCTTTTCTGCTTCAGGATTTTTATATTTATTTTTATGGTTAACATAAGACCTGGATACAAAATAATTAACCTCACCTTTTTTATCATAAGATGGTACAATTATCCTACCACTATATTTACCGTCTGTGGTATACCCTAAAGAGTGTTTGGTAATCATGTCATCTGTTATACCGCGTTTTCTTAAATAATTATAAGCTTCTTTGTATGGGATTGTTAATTTATTTCCTTTATCAAATGAGATATACTCTTTTGGTAGTTTAACGTCTTCGTATTTTTTTTCTACCCTTTTTATAAAGTCCCCACCTATTAATTTCCAAGTTTCTTTATTCCGTTTACTTCCCCACTTATTAATTAATTTATTTAAAGAACCGTGAGTTTCATATGTTTCTGAACATGACCAACACTTGTAAACACCTAAATAATAATTAACTTCAAAATTACCTTTACCATCTCCTTTGTTTAATCCTTTTATTTCGTGTGAACATACTGGGCAATCAAAAGATATTTGTCCTTTGTTTGGGTAGTGTGCATTTTCCTCACCTAAAACTTCATGTAATAATTCTAATAATAGTATTGGGTCTTCCATATTAGAAATATATGGAATATTTAGGTTAAAATCAATTACCAGATATCATTCTTATTCATGTGACCTAACACACAAGTATAAGCGTCACACATATCGTAATTTTCTTTTTTTAATGTATTGTTTCTGGTGTACATCCAACTTAAATGAGTTTCTTTACTAGACACTTCTTTCCAAATAATATGTTTTTTATCACACCCTTTTTCATAAGAACCGAATAAAACTTTTTTACCTTTCTTGTTCTCTGTAAATAAAACTGGGAATGCAAATTTTCTAGAATCATAAGTGGAAATAAATTCTGGTAATATACCTAATATGTCGTAGATAACTCTAGTTATGAATGAATTATATCTAATTAGTGTGGCTACTGTTCTAATATTGTTGGAGCTAATTAACGGTTCTTCTATAATAACCTTGGTTATACCAACATTACGGTAATCGGCTACTTTATCTTTAAACTGATTAACCTTTGCCATCATTTCTTCCAACTTAGTGTCTGGTGTTGGTTTTATTTTAGGTGAGAAATGAGTTAATTCTAATAATTCTTGAGTTTGTAAATCAAATAATGCCCACCCTATAGTTTTAGTTGATATGTCTAACCCTAGTACTTTGGGTCTATTGTTAATTTTTTGCATAAAGCAAATATTAGAAATTAAGTTTCAAAGTCAAGTTTACTTGGCTATTTTTTGACTTCTTGATTGGTGAGTTTGGTATCGCTACAGCTAATAATTTGTCTTGGTTGTCGTATAACCCAACCTTAGTAATGTAAGAACTACTTACATCTGATAAATCCCATACTTGGTTTACGTCACCAAAAGGTGTTCTGTATTGTATCCCGGTTTCTACACCACCTGCACCATAATATGGTTTCTCAGCTGAAGAAGCTGTTTGATTTTCAGTTATATAAAATTCATTTGCTCCCGCAATAATATTAATACTCATAACCCATTCTTTCTCAAAAGAATAATATGTACAACCTACCCCTGAAAATTGTGTACCACCTGTGTAATATAATTGTGTGAATCCAGATGAAGTACCAGTAGTACCATAATTAGTAGCCCCATTTTCGGTACCACCACTATATAAAAAATTAGTTACTAATGTAGGGTCTGTTATAACAATAAACCCCTTATCCAAATACGCTATACCAACTGGTTTATCTTCTGGTAACGCATAAGCTTTTGGTGTGTTGGAGGAAGATATTGTGTCTGAAAATCTATAGTTATCTACAGCACCCCCATCATAACCATTAGGTGTTACTCCGTTTTGCCATCCATTTGACCAACTAGTTATGTTGGTGTTAGTCGAAGCGATTGCTGGTACTTTTATTTTGTCTGTAAATAAAAATGCTATGTTGGACGAACCTATGCCTGGTGCTCCAACTGGGTTACCAGCAACTATTGGGTTTCCAAAATATTCAGCTTCATTAGAGTTGTCTGATGAAAACGGTTTTGGTTCGTAATAAGAACTGTATAATGTGGTGTGTCCGTCAGATGATGTTGAACTAGATACTGGTAGTACTAGTTTAATAGTTCTTCCGTCTATTAGTTCACCATATTCGTTAGTCGCGATATCCATAACAATTACATTATCTTGTGTTAACGCACTCATACCACTTTTAGCCCATGTTGATAGATATGATTGTGTTTGTGCACAAGTTGTCGGTAGGTTAAATGATGGGTATAGATTAGAGAATGGTCTCCCATTGTTCGCTTCTTTTTGTACCGCGGTAAATCTACATGTTGTTTGACTAACGGTATTCCACCCAATTGCCGAAAAGGGTAATAGTACTGTTGATAGTACTTTTTGTTCTGAAGTTATTGATTTTAATTTTGCCATTTTATGTCCAGTTTTTCCAATTATTTGAGTTGCTGTTTGTTTCTAATCTTAACGATTGTTTGCCAGCAAAGTAAAGTTTTATGAAGTGAAAAGGGCTTGATTCAGTCACCCCTCTATTATTATTAGCTGTACCAGGAAATACTGTTTTTTTAGTTAATTTTAATGATTGTGGGTAATCAACAAACATAACCTTTCCTTTATCTGGTGAACTAACTACTGATATGTATTTTGAAGCTTGATTTTCTGCTCCGTATTCACCCGGGGTACCATAGTATAATAATCCGTCCGATTTAACGACATCTAAATATACATTACCAAACCTTGGGTCAGTGGGGTATACTATGGGTTTTTTACCGACTCTACCACTATTTTCTGTAAAATCACTATTGTCCCTATACCATTTTAACGCTTCTATATCCATAATTATTTAAATTTATTATTATATTATCTTCTCTCCTCTAGTTAGTTTTCTATATAAATTTGCTCCTGCACTGGTTTGCCAATTTTTTGTACCACCACTAGTAAAACCATAACCTCTAGGGTCTTCGGTAAAAGAAGATAGTGTCTCCCCAACCGAACCATAAAATTTATGTTTATTATTATCATACAATCTATAGTAGTTTTGACCAGAACTATTTATGTATGGTATCGATTCTGTGACAGCTCTTTTAAAGAATTTAAACCTGATGGTCAACTCACATGGTACCGCTTCAGCATGGTGTACCGACTGTACTCTCCATGTTATCGGTATGGATATATTATACCCACTAACACTATTACCACTTAGTCCAGCCACAAAACCACTGCTATAAGTATCAGTTTTCCAATAATTATTATTTTGTGAAGCTATAGAGGTAAACATATTGTCAGCTAATTTTGCTTCTCTTGTAAATTTAGTGTAGTATGGTTCAGATGAACCATAAACCTTCATAGCGTTTATTGGTAATGCCCCATCTTTAGCTGGTTCTATATTAAAGTATGGTGCTGAAGATTTTAATCCCTGTAAATTATTATTCCAATTAGAAGAGTACTCTAAACTACCAGCAAACAACCCAAAAGTTGCTGAAGGGTGTGGTACTGTTATGTTTATCCCTTTTGCGTGTGAACTATTAATATCTATATAATCCCCATAATTTTTACCCAATCTACTTAACTTTATAGGGTAGTACGTCGGACTTAAGTCACTAGCGGCAACATCTAGTACTAATCTAGCTGTTGGTATCACACTATCCATATTTGCGTATCCTGTTTGTCCGAACCCTTCTTCAGTTAACGGTTCAGATGTTTCCATATCTACTGATGTTACAAACCCAATAAGTATATTTTTTATATTATTAACTTCTGTGGACCAACCGTTAGTTGTTGTGTTCATCTTAAACGTTGGGTATGACTCACCTGTATCATTCCAAGTATTTACACCACCAACATTTAAATAACCTATATCAGAAGCTCCAAACCCTATCATCCCAGCACCACCTTTTGGTTCTAGTATTAATGAAAATGGTGAAGCTTGTTTTAACCCTCTTATCCCAGGTATGGTTGAGTAGTCTATTCCTGTGTGTTCACCCCTACCATTATTTTTAACATATGCTCCACCAGCTAAAACTAAAGTATTATTATAATCGTAGTCTTTTTTAGATACCATAGCAAAATCACCTTTCTGAAAAGATGAACCATCATAAACCTTTATAGATTTAAAAAATTCCATGTATTGTCCTAAACCGTATTCTGATAATGTATTTAAAAACTCTAAATACTCATTATCATTATTTACATTTAATACATCCTTAAAATAAGAGTCCATAGCTGACTCTATCGTTGTTGGTGCGTTTGATAAAATATCTTTATGGTCGGATATGTATCTGGAAGCTAATAATTTGTTTAAGATAAAATAATCGTTTAAGTAACAGTCTATCTCTACATTACCCTTATAGTACGCTACCGTACCATTAGTTTCTTGATATCCAATAGCTACATATTTTTTTGGTCTTGATGTTACCGATAAAGCTGCCTGTGGTTTTTCCCAGACAATACTTTTAAGTGTGTACCCATCATTTATAGAATTTCTAAAATTAGTCTTATTACCACTAATATCTGGTATGTAACCATTTTGTGGTGAGTTTATATCAGTATTAGATGTGTTAGAATGTTTTACTGTACTTCTGTAATCTATATCACCATCTGATATAGCAAATTTAGAGAATAGTGTAAGCAAATTACCACCCTTTAATATCCTTTCACGACCTTCGTCTGTTAACCGAAGTTGTAAACTTGTTTGTGTCGATGAACTTGTTATAAATCCCATATTATTATTGTCTTATTATATAATTATCTACTTATCTTATTTCTTACTATTTTTATACACAATCCCTACAGTCACCAGGACATATAGCTGTGTTACCTAGTTTAGTGCAAGCTAAACAAAAAACTTCTCTGTCATTACAAAAATCTAATGGACCTACACCAATATAATTAGCACATTCCATAAAACTAGTTAAGTCGTTTATATCTACTATTCCGTCACCATTAAAATCACCAACTAGTTCACTACCTTCTTTGTGTTTGGTACCTAATAAACTCAGAAATATCTTCATGTCGTTTATGTCAATCTTACCATCACCATTAAAATCAGCACACACAGTACAGTATGATGGATAATAGGAGGTTATAGTTGACCCATATTCCCAACAAGCGTCTAACGAACCAGATATTGGTGTTCTAATTTTATCTACACTTATTGGTTCTTCGTAATCTGCCCATAAAGTGGACACACTTGGGTTGGTCCCTAATGATGTGTCGTAGTTAATAATGTTCCCACTTTTAACGTCATACCTAGGACCTACCATAACAGAAGCTAACGAACCAAAATCAACGGACCATGTTATTGGTTCACCTCCCCTACTATCTAATAAATCATAAAAACAACTACTGGTTAATCCACTTAACTCTAAATTAGACACACAATTAGCTGAAGTTATAAATTTCCTATAATCTATTTCGTTGTCAGATAAACCAAATTTACTTACCGACGAAAAAAAACCATCACCACTAATTAAACGACTTTTACCATAGTCAGTAATGTATGTTCTAAATGTATTACCACTTAATATATTATTATTTATATTCAAATAAGCCATTAAAAATCTATTGATATTGCAAATTGTTGTGTCCCACTTCTTTCAACTGGTGATTGTAATTTTGCTATCGCCATCAAATCAGGGAACCCATTTTCATTATCGAACAATCCTATTTCTGTTATTTTTGGTTTTAATGTTATGGAAGGATTGGCGTTACTATAATCTACCCATGTAGGATTTGTTGATGTATTATATTGTGTATTACCTAATTGTATTACATGTTTCATTTCATATATGGTCGCCATAATATCAGTTTGTAGGGTACCGTAAAAAAAGTATTCGTCACCAAATTGTAATTCTGTTTGTGGGTCTGTTGTGTTGTTAGGTATATTTAAAGATGTTGGTACTGTGTATCCCGAAACGTCCGCTATGTACCCAGCACATGAATTATTTATTTCATTTTCAGTTACATAAAATGAGTTATTAGTCATAGCACTAGCCGTAATCTTATCACCCACTGTGTGACCAACTATTAACCCGGTATAGTTTCTTCCCTTCCAACCTGAAGGTGAAGGTCTGGTTCCAGTAGGTTGTTGTTGCCATAATATATGAAATTCGTCAGCTTCCCAACCAGTACCTAAACCATATGTGGTGTCGTTAAATGGTCTAAGATATGGGAATTCTGGACCAAATGATACCGCTACATCAAAATTAAACGGGTCACTTATTGATTTGTTTTCATGAACATAGTAGTTACAATGCATTCCTGTTGTCATACCAGCACCATTACTAAACATATATGTAACCCATAGAGTTTGTCCGTTAATTTGCATTGCACCACCAGTACAACCAGTCACACACCCACTACCTGGTGCCACCTTTTCTATTTTAGGTGCTGGTAATGTGTAACTTCTGTTAGATTTATATGACATCGCGGCTAATAATTCTTCATCTTGGATTGCGACTAGTTTATAATCTGGAAACACTTTACCTACTATGTTTGGGATAACACCATTACCTACATTATCATCTGTTAGGTGGTAATATCTCAGACCATCATCATTCATATTAATATTTTTACTTGATAGCATGTAGTGTGGGTTCGCGGCGAATATACTATTCGTTGGTGGGTCCACGTAAAATGTTTGTCCTAGTATTTCTTCATTCCCAAGTCCTGAACCAGTACCTGAACCATTAATATCTTTTTTATGCCACATTAACCAAGGTAAATGTAACTTAAAGTTTTTAGCTTCACCTATATCAGTTACTGTATTTAGTTCAAGAGCGAATTTTTCACCATAAAAATCTGTTGTTGTGTTGTTTGTGTAATGTAATAACCCTAAACATTTTTGTGCTTCAGGTAAAACAACCCGAATACTATCATTAGAGTCGTAATACCAAGTACCACCTATAGTGTTAGGGTGGTAAGCGTCACTCCTTTGGTCTGTGAATGTTTGTCCGTTATTACTTCTATAACCAAAATATTCCTTTGACCCACAATACCCACTAGACCCATAAGTGTCTACATTAGCGTCTCCAGCACCTACACCAGCAATTGACTCACTCCAATTTATATTCATGTTCCATATCTTTGTATCTGTGGTTGATACGTTACAACAACTATTAAAAGATAATGAGTCGTCACACCAGTAAGCTGATGTGTCCGCTGAGGTATATATACTCGTTGTACTCATTGGGTTTGCTGAAAAAGCTGGATATACCCTAACACGTGTACAAGCTGATGACAGTACAGCGTTGGTTGGCATAGTTGGTAAATCTCTATCTAATGTTAAATTTAATGTTGTACTGGTTTGTGCTGTATTACCGTTACCGCCCAATACTTGGTAGAATAGGGTTTGTGAGGCTGACGAATAATTTAGTTCTTGGCAAGGGTTCGTATCACCAAATTCATAAGTTATTGATATCATATCACCGTATCTAGGACTATAGTTGTTGGTTGATTGGCAGGTGTTTGCACTATATATGCAAGCTTGGGAACCACCGGTTAATGCTGAATAGCAAATATTCCAGTTGGATGATTCTGTATACAACCCACTAGTCTGAGCTGAATAATAAGTGTACTCCCCTAGTACACCATTTAAATTACCAGGTGGTACAGAGAAAAACCCTCTGGCTGTTGCTGTATTAAAAACATCTTCTTTTGCGTGTTGTGGTATTGTAGGACCAAATGTATCCCCAGTATTGATTCCACCTAGTATTGGGTATTTTACGTGTCCAGAATTTTTTGCTGGTTTTGCTAATATATTTTGTGCGTTATGTTCCGCTTGTAATATATTTGTACCACCATAACTAGCTGGTAATTGTGTATAACAATTATAACATAATTCACTATCCCCTAATTGGAATAGTGATATATTTAGTTTTCCTTGTGATAGTTTTTCTCTACCTGCGTCGGTTAATCTAGCTACTATAGCTCCTTGTGTGCTATTTTTAAGTATATACCCCATAATGTTTTTCTTTATTCATAAATATATTTTATTTCAGTTTTCATTGATTTAACTAGGAGAATAAAATACGTCCCTACTTATTTCAAATGGTACTGATTCTGTTTGTGATTCTGTAATCACCTCTTGGCCACTAATAAGTGGATAATATCTCCTTATCATAACTTTATAAGTATAACCTCCCGGACCTGGTGGAGTTAATTTAAATCTTTCTATAATTGACCCTATTTTGTTAATCCCTAAAGTTATTTGTTGTTCTTGTATTAAATCACCATTGTAATCAAACATACTAACAATTATTTCTTCTTTTAATGGTTTATCTTTTGTGTGCTTAATAGGTATAATCGGTTCTTTGGTTGTAGAAAACCCAATAACTGTATATATTGTTCTATAAAAAAGCGCTATAGTATCACCACTAACATAAGTACTTGTATCACCCATTAATTGTATTTGTTTTTCACCCGATTTTCTATAATCTTTGTTGTTGTATATGGTCACACCATTAACAGCCACACCAACACCACCTGAAGATTGTTTATCTAAGTTTATATAATAATACCCGTTCTGTTCATATATTTCGTCTGTAATTGTGGTTGTGACAGTGTTTGGTACTGTTACAAATTGTGTCCAGGACCCACCTACAGCATCATATAGAAATTGTAACTCATCACCATTCTGTACTGTTTCTGCGTGAAATCTTACGGTTCTTGCTGTTCCGTTATAGGTATAATCTCCCATAGCAACTGTGGTTGAGTCTGTATCAGCACTAAGACCTTCTTTTAAAACCAAACCGTTGGCCACCACAAATGGTTTACTAATATTTTGACTGTTTAATATGTGATAATATGTATATGCACTATATAATGGGGAACTAACATCCGGCATTCCACTAACTCTACTGGCTTCCAGTTTAATTTGTGGGGTTGTATCGGTTACATTAAAATCTGTTAATTTTAATATTGGTATTGGTGGATTGGTAACCACTACTAGATATTGGTCGGTATTATAATCAATATATTTTTTTGTTGGGTAACTCGCTGTGTCCACCCACACTTCATTATTTTTATATTTTTTGTCTTTATATAGGTAACTTAGCCTAACCACAAATTCCCAAGCTGTTTCTGTAGATAACCCAGATAACGGGATATATGTACTAGCACTGAATAGTGTGTCATTAGTTGATTTGTCTAGTATTTTTGGTTGTGAGTCAAATATAGCTTCGTAATCTGGCATTGTTGAGACTTCTTCTGTTTGGAATATGTATGGGTATATTCTAAATTTTGGGAACATATTATTGTACTCCATGTCTTCGTTTTGACCACCAAAATAAAACTGTATTTCTTTTGTTTTATCAGTTAGTGAATTGTATATATCTAAACTAGGTCTAAATCCAACTATTGTTGATGTGTTTGTGGTTACTTTGTTCATGTTGTTAACAGTAACAGTTGGTTCTGGCATATTTTGTATGGACACACTTAGTTTTGGTTTTACTTTTGGTACGCCTCTACTACAACTAAAATAACTATTGCAGGTACTACTTTGTATTATGTTAGCTGTTGTCCCTGTGGTTAATGTTATTCCGGTTATTGTGGATGGCCCATCTAATTGGCCACATAATGGTGCTACGATAACTTCTTCACTAGGTGACCCACTAAACCCCATATGGTACCATCTACTTGCGGCTTGTAGGTATTCACCAAAACCTATCTTTCGTGAACCTAAATATTTACATAAAGCGTAATTATTAACCCACGTACCAATAGATTCACTATTACCTGTCCACGTTTTTTTATCTAAAAGATTTAAGTTTATAGTATATAATGAATTATATGGGTTAGCAGCACCGTCAGCTTTAGTTATTGCTCCACTAGCGGTAGCACCCATAGTGTCGGTTATTTGTATGTTAAACTTTTCCCCTATCTCACCTGAACGTGTAACTTTTACTCTAGTAGAACCTTGGTCTTTCCAAATTGTAGAACCAGAGTACGGACTTTGTGTCCCACTATTAGTCAATACTGTACTTATACCATAATAAGGGTTTGTTTTGGAGCATCCACTACTTCTACAATCATGGAATAGTGGTTTTTTTGTCTTACTTATAGCATAAGCCTCGTTACCAAAATTATTCTTTACACTAACTGAACCAGAAGAACTGTTAAAAACTAATGTTAAATTATGTGTTACCCCTTTCACACCATATTTCCCACTATCGTCTCTAAAAGCGGCTAACACTAAAGCTATATCATTACTAGTCGACGCTGTGGAATTAAAGGATGTTTGCCAGGTGTAATTATTATAAGAACATAGACTTAACATACCAGTAAATTGTGAGTTGCTAGAACTTGCTGACGTACTAAATCTATTATACGTACCACTTACCACATCACTCGCTAAATCTACATTACCACTAGAATTTATTGTATAGTCACCAGCACCAACATTACTAGTAGACACACCATATGTGTTACCAGTACATAATGAGGCTATAGGGTTACCATATCTACCGTAATTAACTGTTGGGTCTATTGTTACCCAACCAACAGCACTGTTTAACGTAGGCCATCTTAGAATAAATTTATTTATATGTGTATTAAAGTAGAATTTACCTATATCTGAATCTGTGGTCCCAATATCTGGACCTACATCACCCCCTTCGTTCATTGTAAAGGCACTTGTACCTAAATACCAATCAGTGCTAGTATCAGTTAATCTGGTTGTTGTTGTTCCGGTATATAACCAAACAGATGGATTTTTAGAGTATGTAATACCATTTGGCCCCAAACCTAAAGGAAATGAAAAACTACTAGGATATCCAGGGCCCCACCCAGCATTAAACTCTAATCTAAATGGTGCAAATGGAACATAATTAGTCCATTTACCAAAAAGTGTAGATATGGTCCATCCACTATATTTTCCGTCATCAAAATAATCGTAAGATGTACACCCACTATTATCAGCAATTGTTTTAATTGTTGTGGGTTTTTGCTCTACAACTTTAATTGTATATTCACCATTTTTTAAATCACCAAATACGTGTGACGTACTACCGGTATCACCATAGTATGTAGAAAGTAATTTTCCACTTTTTCTAATTTCGTATCTATAGTTGTTGGTTGTTGTGGTCGATGAGTCCACAGTTATTTCCCCAAATTTATTTGTGTCTGTAGTACAAGCACTATTGGTTATTGATACTATTAATGATGGTTCTGTTAACGCACTAACCGTCAATATTGTTTTCCCGGTATTACCGTCAATATCAGTAATGGTAGCTTCATAGTCTGAAGCACATAAATTAGTTAAATTAAATGTATTTGCTGTATATGTCGTGGTTAACCCAGTCCAGGTAACCACATATGGTGCGGTACCACCAGATACTAGAATATTACTAATACCGCCAGTACAGACGCCATTTAATGTATTTTGTACATTATACCCACTTAATTTTATAATTCCACTAAAAGTTGCCATATTTTATTTAATTTTTACTAAGGACATGGGTCTGATTCATGTTGACATCGTCTTAATTCTTCACACCAATAATATTCACGAGGACAAACCCCAGAGTCTTTCTCTTTTTCTTTTCGTCTTTCACCCTTATCCACCTCTAGACTTTCATCATCTCTAAGTTCAAGTACAGTTATGGTCTCCTCACCTTCATCTCTAGGTTCCTGTGTCTGTGTTTCACAATTTGTGATACAGGTATCTATACTGGAATAAATCCCTTCTGGGTCCTCAAAACATACACCTTCCAGACAACTATACATTACAACTCTTGTTGTGTTGGTTTGTGTTGTTACCACGTTTTGTCTACAAGATTTTTTACACTCTTCTAGTGTGTTGAAGTCCCCGTTAATATGTTGTTTACAAATACCGTCTAGACAAACGTATTTTTTCTTTTTTCTTTTTTTACATTCTTTTTCACAAGATTTTAAATCTCTATAATCTCCTTTAGTACTCTTACTACACCCCTTAATTGTACAGTCGTACCTTGAGTTGTCTTCGGTCTCTTTTACCTCCACATCTGTCCCAACAACTTCTTCAATAGTAATTTGTGGTAGAACACCTTTTGTTACTATTTCTTGGTTATTTTTGTCTTCAACCTGTGATAAATAAACGTTTTTATCTGAACATTTACTCAACAAAATCGGTTCACAACTACCATTTAATTCTCTACAATATTTTGATGCTGCTTTTAAACATCCAATACATTCTTCCGGTTCAAAATCATACAATACTTTTGTAATGCCGTACATCGGGTCTAGATTTAACTTGTCCGATAAATCTTGCCCACACTTACAGTAGTATTGACAGCTGGTGTCTCTAGGTCTATCGTGTATGATATTAGTATAGTCAGAAATATCTGAAACTACAGTTATTTCCTTACCATTAATAGTTATTTTTTTATTTATATTAACTAATTTCCAATTATCCGGTGTTGTTTTATGTAAAATATCATAAGCGGAAACAGGTTTATTAGTAGAACATGGTTTGTGTAACCCACATTCTGGTGTTACAACAATATAATGTTTAAAATCATCACCTAAATAATTCTTAAACTTATTACATACTATGTAAGATTGTGAGGTCCTTGGGAATTGGTAGTCGCACTCCAAACCGAATTCGGAATCATATGTTGGCATATTAAATGAGAATATTCCGTTTTCATTCATATCCCCCATCTTTTTTTCAGATTTTTTTGTTAAAATGTAATCTTTAATTTTATTACTTTCTATTAGTGTTTGCCAGTTGTTAGTAGGTTTGTCTGATTTTTTATCCCAAACTAATCTATCATCTTTACCATCTGAATCTATAAATGTTAATTTATTAAATAATACATCGTTTACCTTAGGTAGTATAATAGTATCACAACCTCTATCAGTCATATATAGTGTACCATTTAGTGTGACAGTAGTTTCTGAACCCTTAATATTCATTTTAAATGGTTTTGACTTTTTGTCACCATCAAAAAATAGTTCTTTATTTACAACTGTGTTTGAGGATTTTATTCCTCTAAAGAATGGTGATTCTTCTGTCCCACCACTATAATCCAATTTATGACCTAATTGTACCCTAAGACTTGTTTCACCAGAATACTTAGAAGTGGATTCCCAACCGCAATTATATAATAATTGTATTTTATCCCCCTTTCCTAAATTTATAAAACCTGTATCTAGGGTTACCGGAATAACCCTATTAAAAATAGTTGTAGCTGAAACATCATTTGTATTACAAACACTAAACCCACTAATACTTTTATCCACATTTGTAACTTGTAATGTTAAATAGTTGTTTGCTTTACCATCTATATCACTCCTTAACACTTTAAACTCTTTTATCTTTGTCGGACTTGTACTTCCACTTTTTACTCTATTAATGTAAACTGAGAAATCAAAACTTTTTATACCTGTATTATCAGCACTTTTATCTCCGTAGTATTTTAAGGTACCTGTGTTATACTTAAAGTTAGTGTCAGCTCCACTAATCTCTAATTCATTTTTTCCAGCTTGGATTATGGATGTGTTAATTAGTCTCTTAACATCATAATTGTTATTTAAGTAATTTATTGTTGTGGCTGATGGGTAAGAATTGTTTATATATTGACACCACTTAGTGTCCAAGTAGTCCATATTTAAATAAGCTTTATATGTAAACCTATATAATCCGGATGTTTTGGCACTATAAGTCATATAATTAGATTGTGAATTTCTATCCACATTTAGGTACCCACCATTTTCACTATAAACATCTTTAAAAGCGTACGCTTTATATTTTTTAGTAGAATCACCAATAATACCCATTCTTTTACTAGTGGCAATATTACTAATCGGTAATATTGTATTACCCGTAAAACTACTACCTGTAAGATTTAAATCGTATGTGTCTCCTGTGGTGGAAGCTGAGTACATCACACTTCTATCTGTAGTATCAAAATTTGTAAAACAAAAATCTGTATCACTAAATTCTGCGATGGGTGTAGTATTATATAATGGGTCTAGTGGTTTACTTTGGTCGGTTTTTTGATTTCCTGTTGTAACTTCCCCATCTGAATCTACATTATATTCACCGACATAATCTTCACCATATAAAATGTATTCATTACCATATGTGTATAGTTTATTTTGTCTACCAGAATAATCGATACCTATATTTGACTTTTTCCTTGGGCATATTAATATATTCTTTATTAACCCTTCACTATTATATGTAAATTTAACATCGTTAAATTGGTTTAGTGTACTCCTTTCAATCCATTGTGATATTTTACTATAATTTCTTTTAACGTCACCAACCGTACCATTAGCTTGTAATGTTGGGTATGTTTCTATACTTCCTATTTGTTGTGATTTTAGTTTTTCGGTAAAACTTGTTAACTGTTCTGGCGTTGGGAATTTTAGACTTAGACATTTATTAGCTGAGGAGAATACCATGTTGTCTCTAATTTCACTTACCCAGTCAATAGGGTAGATTTCTTTACCACCCTTAATCATTTTAATACTTGTTTTAACCACGTCATCCGCCACCTCTCTGGATACATTATATGGTATTTGTAGTATATTACTGTCAGTTAAATTAAATTCTTTTAGGTTAATACTTGGGTCTAGTTTATTTTCTACAGTATATATTTTACTTTCTACCAATTCTAAACTTCTAGCGTCTACGTCCTGGTTTATTAACACTTTTTTATAATCAAACCTAATCTGTCTATCCGCTAAATTTTCTTTTGTTAGTGTTAAGTAGGTGGTGTTTAATGTTACTGGTTTATTATTTGTTATGGTTTGTAGTGGCACTATCGTTGATGGTATCTCACCTTCGACTATAACCCCGTCTTTTAACCCAACCTTAAACCCTAAGTACTTGGTGTATTGTCCAGCGTACTCACTAAGAATATCCATATCAAAAGAAAGTCCGTTTAATTTAGCTGCTGGGGATGTTAGGTTTGGTAATATCATTTGAATCTCATGATTTTTACCAAGTTTTGGTTTTTGTATTTGTGTTATAGCTCCTTGCCCACCACCAGTTCTTGTTTTAGTTAAGTTAAAATAATTTTGGTGTGTTAGAAAAGCTCCAAACACATTATTTTTACTTTCTTTGAATCCAAATACCCCTTCGGAATTAATGAATACTTCAACAATAATATCTGTATTTGGTACCACCAGTGGTGTGTAGTAATTACTTACTTTAATGTGGTCTTTATTAAATTTCAAAAATAGTCTTCTAATTTCATCTTCCTCTTGGACAAAAGCGTCTACCGGTTCGGTAGTGTCATAAGATAACATACACCATTTCTTTTTATTCATGTTTTTGTTTGACACATAAAACATGAATGTTAACTTATCACTAAGTACTCTAAAATCTACCTTATTTTTATATATTATTCCACTCATATTATTAATACCTACCTCTACTATTAGTTGTTCTAATGTCTTCTACAGTTTTTTTTCTGTTTATTTGTAAATCGTAACTATCCATCCATTCCAAATCTTTTTCACCAAATTTTTTAAACCCATCAATAAATAAAATATTACTTGTAGCTCCTTGTTTTTTAAATACTTTATCGGTTGTATGTGTATTTTTATTTGTATAGTTCGATTGAGCTAAATTATTTACTTCTTTACTAACAATTTCACTACCAAATACAGTTCCTTTATTAGATATATTATATAAAGTAGCGTAACTAGATATTGGGTTTGGTGTTGTACCACTTATAATACTATCATAGTATAGCGTCCCTTTTGGTGGTCCGTATGGTAATGTGAATGGCCGTGGTGTCGCTGTTTGGAATAATGGTACCATAACACCTGTTGTGGCTGACGGTGATACCGTGAAACTAGTGTTTAAATAATCTATACTTAATGTTTCTCCTGTAACTTTATAACACCTATATACAAACTTATCTCTATGGAAAACTGAATTTTGTACCTTTAGTCCACTCATCCACAATGTAGTAGCTGGGACCATTTGTTCTATAATCCTTATCCAGTAATCACCCATAGATTGTGCATAATCTATCATTTTGGTGTATGTGTACTGATTATTACTCCCACAATTATCATGTAAGTAGTCCAAGTACATTTGTTGCAGTACCGGATATCCACCAGTTTTACCATCATTTATGGTCATTCTATTTTTAGCGTCAATTAATACCTTCCAAAATCCATTAAGAAATGTTTTAAAATCTTCTTTTTTAGCATTAATTTGTGGACTTGTAGCGTCCCAAGTACCAGCTGATGTTGGGTAGGGGTGGGGTAGGCTACCACCACTAAATAAACAATTGTATTGTGCGGATTGTTTCCATACGTCATAAACCAAAGATTGTCCTATGTTTAAACATAAGTCTATATTCTTAACATTAATAACTAATCTTTCATCTAAAGTGTCATATGTAGCGTCTCTACTCTTAAAACTATAGTCTCTAAGGTAGTTATCTCCAGGTTCAGTTCTAATCCAAGATTTTTTATCGTCTATAACTTTTTTTAAACCAAAACCAAAATGCATGTGTGGAAACCTACTAAACCTATCCAGGTATGGTGCTTTTAATTTATTAGAGTGTTTACCTCCAGTCCAAAACCCACCCCAGGTAAAATCAGAAAACTTATTTTTAATTACTGGTGTACACCCACTAAGAGTTGATTTTTCAGAGTCTATTACGATTTCTGATTTATGCTCTTCTGTTCTTTCGAACCACCCAGCTCCTCTTTGGAAGAAGTAGTTGTCCGACTCTTGTGGTTTTTTAGGGTATCCTAGTTTGTCTATCGGGTAGTCACTTAGTATAAATGGATGTGTTACCTTTTCAGTTGTATCGTAGTATTGTGAAAATACTTCACTATATCTTTTTTTAGTTGTTGTGTATGAACCACCAGATATTAGGTTCCAGGTGTAATCAAATTTATTTAATGGTCTTTTATAGTAACTCACCCCATTTCCACCTGTATTACCAGAAAAAGGTGTATTTCCCGTAATTACTACAGTACCTAAGGTACCACCACTAGCATCCCAAACAAATTCTAATGGTGAGTCCATATTAATTTTAGAGTCAGCTAAAATAACATACTCATTAAATTCAATAAGTGCTTCTGGAGCTCCCAATAACGTTAATAAAAACTCTATAGATTTTCTGGTTCCTTTAGATTTAAATAGGTAGGCCGTATTCATTAATATATTTCTATATAATTCAATGTCTAGTTCTGCTGGTGTTTTACCTATGGTTGTGCCAGAATATTTAGGGGTACTAATACCTAATACACCGTCTAAAAAATTAGTATTGTCTAAAGTAGACGGTGTGGACCACCCTAAGGTTCTAGCAAAATTCTTTAGTAGTTCGTTCGGTACGGTTTTCTTGTTGTCGTAATTAACGTTATTCATATAAGCTATACCTTCCACAAACAATTTTACATCGTCAAAACTCCTACCAAACATTTGTAGTGTTTTTTCTACCTTTTCATCAGCGGTATCAAATTCTTTTAGTGTTGGTGCTGTCAAAAATCTAGAAACTAGATTAGTCTTTTCTCTATCTAGTTCATCACCTATATCTGATAACTTTGTTAAATAATCTGTATAAGCTAAGGTACTTAAATCTAAATTTATCTCGTCTTGTAAAGGCCATGTTTGTCTAACATGACTATAGTACTTAACCCCTTGGGTTGTTTCTTTAACTATTTTAAACAGTGCTGTATATGCTGGATTAACATCTCTATTCATTAAAAAAGCTTCTACGTTTTTAAAGCTCTTAAATGATTTTTCTGTTTCTATACTATTTGGTTTAATGTAGAATTTAGTGACTGATGTAGAGATATTGTTAAATGGGTTACCCTCTACTATTAGTTCTATATAATTTGTTGTTGTTGTTTGTGGTGTTAGGTTTATAACTTTATACTCTAGTGAGTCTATTTTACTATCAAACTTAATAGCGTAATCACTAAATTCTTTTGTTAAATTTCTAAGTTTACTCATTGTTCCGTCAGCTACTTTAACGACTGTATCTGCGGTATAACCAAAAATTTCTAAATTATTTAAAATTTGTTCTGGTGATATGTTATTTAATAACTGGCCATTTGTTGTGAACTCAATAGAGAATGGGTTTGATATGTAGTTTACGTTAGTTCTAAAAGTTGTTCTATTCTTATTTCCGTCATATACAATATTATAAGCTGTGGTATTACCGCTAGTATAATTTACGTCAACACCGTCAACAAATAACGCAGCTGGGAAAAAATTAATTACCTCCTTGACCGCAACATTTAATCTTTTCTTTAGAGAACCATATAAAACAAAACTAGATAAATCACTTGTGTCATTATTAATAAAAACAGATAAATTATTACTTATAGTTTGTCTAGCTATCTCAAGATTAGGTAGGTCTAAAGATTCTAATGTTATTGGTTCGGAGAAACTTGCCAATTCATAGTCTACTGAGTTTGGTTTACTATATTCTTGTTCTACAGAAAAAGTACCCATTGTCATTTGTGATGACCCATCAGTAATTTGATTACCTACTAGGTTATCACTGAATGTATCACTTCCGTTTCCTGGTGATGGTGGATATCTAAATCTATTACTAGCCATATCCTATTATTGTGTTATATTACTAAATGATTTACTAAAGTCTATGTTGTTACCTCTATTCTGTCTAACTTCAAATAGTTGGTCGTTAAATTGGTCCCTAACTTCATATAAATCATATTGTTTATAGATATTATTAGCTCCTGATAAATCGTATATTGTATATATACCATCATCAATAGATTTTGTTTGATTACCATATAACGAAATAGCTAAAGTTTCAAAGTCATGGTCTACCATCTCTATTTCTAGAACTACTGGGTTAAAAAATGTATTTGTTATTATGACATTATCCGCGGGTGCACCAATAAATGGTATTGCGTTTGGATTGTTAGATGGTGCACTTGTCGGTGTTAGTGTACAGAAAAGTAAGTTTGTATTTACGTTGGTGTATACATACCTTGGTGAATGTTGGTTTGGGTTTGTTGCGTTCGCGGCTACAGGTTCACAATAAAAATTAGAAGTTACGATTCTATAGAAATTACGTCTTTTTGCTCCATTTGGTTCCAAATATTCTATTCTGTGACCAACCAGTCCACTTGGAACAAAACTACTCCTATATTGGCTAGGTACGTTATTTAAATCAAACACTAATCCTTTTACATTTGGTAGTGACGATAAGATTCCACAATCTGTTATAACTGTTCTAATCTCTACTGGTCTAATATATACAGTGTATATTCCCTTATTTGCAAACACACTAGATGGTAGTGTTAAATCGTAAAGTCCTCCTAGTATCTCTATTCCTGAGGTTCCGTTAGTCCCTGCATTATGTTTGTGTGGTTGTAATACCTGAGCTGCTTGTAGTTGAGTCACACTATATGTGGTAGATGCGTCTCTATTAGCTCTATAATGTACTATCACTTCCATTTCTACTGGAAGTGCATCTGCTGGTCGTCTTATTCCGTATGCTCCTAATGCCATATATTAACGTTGTTTGTCTATCTTATAAAACCCATACCCATGTAACTCTAATTCTCCCATATTGGGGGTTTGTCCCAGTCTCTGAGGTCTCTCAAAAACTGTAATTTTTCCTCTTTCAATAAATATGTTCGACCTTATTTCTGGTCGTTCAGAAATATTCATTAAAACCTCTTTTTTTGTTAGAGGTACTATACATCCGGTTATAGCTACTTTATTTAATGGCATAATGTTTTATTATAAATATCCAAACATTTAATTATTGACTAATAAGTACATGCGGAAAAACAAGTAGCGTTTGGATTATAGTTTAATGCTGCGTAACTCCCAATACCATCAGTATCTGGATTTACACCTACTGAAGAATCATAACAACCCCATATACATTCACCCACACCAGTTCCGTAGATATAATCACATGAACCATCATCTACATTAACCCCATCACCACATGGTACACCATTTGCGTATGTTGTTGATTTACAATCAAAATTAAATGCTGTTTGGTCCGTACATCCTGGGATTAACCCCTGTGTGTTTTGACCACAACAACTACTCAAATCAGACTTACATGTGTGGTTACTGTAGTACCCATTACCATAAGCTGTTGTGAGTACGCTAATTGGAGACATAAATGTATCAAAATAAGCAGCCGCATATCCTGTCGTCGGTGATAAGAAATCCATTACAAATGGAGCTTGTGTCGTGTCTTGGTCAGTACCTGTACTTAACATTGGGTCGGAAGAACTGGTGTATGCCACACCATTAGACCACGTAAAAGCGTTACCATCTTCAGTACAAAAACATGGTTGTAGACAACAACCTTTAACTTTAATCTCTACACAAGACATGTATGTATCTGCGGTTACTTGTATAGTTGGTGGTGACGGTGGAAGATATTGTTCACCTTGTATACAGTATGGTGGGTTTTGTCCCATTTCACCAGGATATATTCTTTCGTAATATTGTTGGGTTATCTGATATGATATTTCATGTATATCTGTACAGTAGTAGTCTTCCGTCGCATGAAAACCATTTCCGTTAAAGTTCCAGCCAACCTTTGTAGTTGGGCTAGTAAGTCCTGTAACCCCAATATAGTCCGCTGCTTCGATAAGTCTATCTAAATTAGAATAGTCGTAACCGTATGGTGTAGTAGGGTGATTATCCTGTGGGAGAGTACCAACTACGGATGTTAGGTATTGGTCTGCATGTGTTAAATATTCATGACTTATACTTCTAACCCTATTTCTTATAAAGTTACCAGTTTGGTCAACTGGTGAAAAACAACAGGTGGTGTAGACGTCAGAAGTAGCACCGTTGCCACCCAGTCCCCATGGATATAGTTCTAGTGGGTCGTTATTAGCCCCCGCGAGCCCTTCCATAAAACCTGAAGGTATATTAGGTGCTACACACTCAGAACCAGTTACAGCTATAACCCCAACACTCTCAAATGGGTGGTCATCATTGAAGTCATTACCATCATTAATTGTTTTGTTAATTTGTGTCTGTAAACTATACATTAAATTTGGGGATAGTCCTTTTCCTAAATTACCGTTATGGAATGCACCACCTTTATAGTACTGTTCGTAAAGTACATCACCTGGTAATCCACTACTATTTGTTACCCAATCGGTAACATATTGTTGGTGGGTATTCACTAATGATAGGTCAGCATCGTCCAATTGGGGAAATCCACCATCACAACCACCTGCCACTACTAAGTCAGTACCTACCGCTAAACACCAAGCTATATTACTACCATCACAACATGATGTTGCTACATTTGGGTAACTTGATGGATTCTGACATTCATCGATAGTGTGGTACATTCCTGTTGCTCCTAAAGTACAGGTGCAGGTTGATGAGTTGGTTACACCGTCAAGGCTAAACATACCTGTAGTAGTAAATTCCGTAGTAGTGGTGGTTACACAGTCAACCCAATCTGTATTACAAAAACAATCAAATGGGTTTGTGGATGATTGCCAACAATCCACAGCTGATGTATACATTGGAGCTGCGGCACAACCAATAGGGGCGGCTGTTAGATTGTATATTGGGTGGGCAACAAGTGCTAGTTCAGCTGGTTGGTCACCAACAAAATGACAATAATTAGCTGGTGTTAACTGATTACTACAAGACCACCTACAATAATAACTACACATATTATAAGCCGCTGTTCTACTAGCGGTAGCTATAAATGTGGATGTTGCCCCACCACATAATGTAAATGTACTAGCTGTCGCGATTTCATCCCTAAATTGTGCGTCCCCATACCCAACATCCTGTGGGTATAACGCAACACAAGCATCCAACGATGAATTCATCTCACCTACCTGTTGAGCTAACAATGTTGGGTCTGATGTACATGTATGACCACTAAGACAGTTATACCTTGGATTTCCACAACAATCATAGTTTCCGGTAGCCATAATAACATTACATTGGTCTAGGTTTTGGAATGGAAAATTAATTATACTTCCCCCAAAATCACCATACGCGTTAGGGTCGTTAGCTACGTTAATGTCGTACTGTTGATTTGTAACACAACTTGAAGTTCCCGCTGTATATGGTGACCCTCCAGCTTCACAGAAACAACCACCCTGACATTTTAAATTACAATCACTATCACTGAAACAATTTGCTAATGTTTGTTGTGCTATTTGAACTAGAACATTGGAATCCATCGGTGGTATACAGTGTCCGGCTGAACTGTCCATAATACAACCATTTGTCCATCCACCAGCAAGGTCAGGTCCTATATTATCACCATTAAAAATACCACCACAACTATATGACGGTAATGTTGGTCCAGAACCACATGTAGTGCATCCTGTAGCAACCACTTCGGTTGTTCCTGATGGCATTTTATCACAAGTGGTCCAACAATTCGCTATAGGTGTACTATCTAGAGCGTTAAATACTGCTCCATCACCTGGTGAATGCATACCACATTGTCTCGCTATCCCTGGATTTCCTTCGTATACCAATGGATGATTTGTGTCAGCACTAAAACAACCACAAATATAACAACATAATGGGTTTGTTCCGTCCATATATGATACCGTATCACCAATAGTATAAAATGGATTACTACTAATCCAAGCTCCCATATCAGTATGCGTTGCTGGTGGAGATGTTATAACACCACTACAAGCACACTCACAACTGTCGTTTGATGTCACACCAGTACCTGGACATCCCTTACACCAATCTGTTGCTGAACCTGTTCCTGGTATCAAAACACCATTCAAATCTATCTGACCGTCATAACTTATCCCTTGTGTACAAAAAGTGTTACCAGCACCTGGTGGAGTACTAACTATAGCGGCAAGACATTGTACCATATTGCAAAAAGGTATGACTGGGTCGTAAACGGAACCACAAGTCCCTGGTGGTACAAAATTACCTTGTGCGTCATATGAACCTGAAGCTGTAGGGGTAATATATTGACAAGGCCAATCACCATATGGTATTGGTGCGGCGTCACCCCATGTAGGCCAATCGTCATTACATCTAACTATACAACAATCTGTACCAGCACAACACGCTGAAAAAGTATCATATGGTCCAAATTGTGACGAGGTTAACCCACTAGTTGTAGAACTATTATCCGCTGTTAACATAAAAGAATTTGCAATATATTGACATCCACCCACAGATGTTGGGGTTCCCATTTGGGATGATATGGCGATATCTATCCAACAATCATATCCTGCATCACATACACAGGTATCACTACAGTCTGTATGACTAGAAAATGACAACCCAAAACCATTAAGATTTACTGGGTCTGGACCCATAAGTCCATCACCTGGACTGTTAACACCTGGTACCCACATCATACCATTCCAATGACTACCTGGTGTAGGACAAGGTTGTTCTAGTTGGCAATGTTGTTGTAGGTCACAATCACATACATGACATTCTGTAGCTGCTGTACAATTTTGACTACATAAATTAAATGCATTTCCTTGATACGCAAAACCAGAATCTGTGAATATAGGTGTACATGGTGAGTTCCATACTGAACACTGCCACCCACATATATTGTACATGTCTGGTGCCCCACCAATGTCTACTGTTGGTTGGACATTAGAGGTGTAACTGTACGGGAGTACCCCACCCAAAGCATCCACAAAATTACCGTGGTTTGCTCCTTGACACGCTATAAGGTCACTAAATTGAGCTGGACCTGATACCGGGTAACAACCACTTTCACAACTCCAATCATAGTTTGATAGGTTGCAGCATCCAGCATTACTAACCCCTTGACAACCAGCTAAAGTTAAATGGAAATCTAAATTTAGTGTACCTGTTGTAGTTATTGTATTATAATCATATGGTCCAGGACCTTTCTCAGCTGGCCAAGTACCTATATTTGACATAGAAAAACCACCAGCTACATCACCACAAGTAACTTCTTCACAACATGGACCATTATTTCTATCATCACAAACATAGATTGGTGGTTTACAATACGTTAAGCAAGCTGAAGGTGTTGAAAACGCTGGTCCTGTTGCACTAATAAGCCCCCAATCAGGGTGTGTTGAATCTATTGATTGACAGGCACCACAATCAAATTGACTTGTACATAACCATCTTGGTGGGTAACAGTTACCCATAGCTAAATCGTTTTCACATTGTTGCCACATCATATAGGTTTGTGGTCCACCAACACCAGGGGTCCTAACACACCCACCAGGTGTTGTTGGTGAGGTTGGACATGACCAGTGTACACACCCTATATAATCCCATTCAACATTCATTGTGTCTGCTGTTGGACTTGTGGACCCAACTAAAGCTGTTGCTTGGTAGCACCCATTTAAAGTGGATACATATTCATTTGCTGTGTACACCGTTGAGTCGTCATATGATGTACTAGATATAGATGGGTCATCACATGGGGTCATACTACCTGTAGGACAACTAGCACAGTCTGGTGAACAAGCTTCCCAAACGTGTACCTGAGTACCACTAGCGTTAACTAGTACCCCTGGAGCGACAAGTGAAGAAAGAGCTGGTGCGATACCAGCAAAATCAGATAGGATACCTGTTTGTGCTATGTCGACTAAAGCAATATAACAACAACAATCATTAAATGTTTTATCGAATACTATATCACCAGCAACATAATTTTGGTAATCGTTCCATAGTCCTTGTGTTGTTTTTGGTGTTGGTGTTGCTAGTGCTGCTCCTGAGTTTATGTTTCCGACTGTCCTATCTATATATTCATCTTTTGTTAAACACCATTCACAAGTATCAGTAGCACATTCATAACACGCTCCACCGCCAAAAGCAATAGCGTCTAACCCACAACTCTCAGATATAAAAATAGTTATACCATCAGGAAAATCATAAAATTCTATTGGTGTTCGTTGGTTTACTGAAGAGTATAATGTATAAGCTGTATATTGTGCTGAGGCAGTTAGTATCTTTCCTTGTATGCCGGGTACGAAACTATTTGTTATTGGGGATAATACATCCCCAGCTATAGACACCTCAATACCTGTCATATAACCCCCAGGTAAGAAAAGAGAATTGGTTGTTCCTGTGTATTGTTTAAAGGACCCTAACATACTAGTTGTAACTCCTGACACCGTAAAACATGGTGCTGTATTTAATACTGTATCAAACCCCATACCACTATATTGGTTTATATTAGTAGCGGAATCTAGTGGTGTTGATGGGTACATTGTATGGTAAGCTACGGATGTTGTTTGGGCTGTTGTTCCTGGTGGTGTATAGGTGTAGTTAAATTGTTGGGACCCTAGTCCTGTACCACCTGTCCAGGTTATAGACGGTACATATGGTTGTGTTAGTAATCCAATATAATCTTTATGTGGTATAGTAACAACTTTAGATGATGACACTGGACCCCACGGTGTTTTGTGGGTTATTGTTATGGTATATTGTTTTGGTGGACAAACTGGTACTGGACAATATATATGTATCGATTTTAGTGTTGGGTATTGTAATGTTTCTATGGTCCCATCACCCCAATTAATAACATATTCTGAGTCTTGTAATGATGGGTAATAACCAAAATCTGTTGTATTATATAATTGTACCCCCCAACCATTGGATGCTCCTGAATAAACAAAGTTAGCAAAAACTTCTTTTTGTTCCATATTACCATCCCAAACGGTATAATGACCTATGTCATTAATGTCCTGGGTTAATAGTGTTGTTAGTTTATATAGGTCAGCGTTAAGATATTCATTATTACAACCACAAGCTGTTATCAAAGGCAAAAGCCACAACCCAGAATTTTGTTTATTCAACGATAAAGATGTTGTTAGATTATTAATATCATATATCGCTGGAATAATCTCATTATAACTTTTATTATAGATTGTACCACCAGAGGTTAATCTTAATCCCGAAAATTTAACATACTTATACCCACCTATATTATTACACTCTAACTGGTGTGATGTTGGTATTAAATCCCACAATACGATACATGGGTTTACAAGTGAACAATCTCTTAGTTCCTCTGGAAAACTATCCATACCGGTTTCAATAGCGTTCATAACTTGAGTTCCAGTAGCTTGGTACATGGTCACACCGCTACAATCCCAACTTGTATTTATAGGCCAAAAATCAGTACCACCACTACACGGTATACTAAAATTATATCCTGGATTTGTTCTTGTTATTCTAAATTGTTGTGTTTCCATATATTAAGTTAAATGACTTTGAAAAAACTTTATTGGTTGTCCTGGATTATTAAGATTGTCACCAACTCCTCTCTGTGCACCCACGTTTAATCCGGTAGCGATATTAACAGACATTACATTAACATTAAACCCCCTAACCGTATAATTGTACCTTTGTATTGGTTCTACTGGATTTTCATCTATTTTTAGTATTACCTGATAATAATACCACTCTATTGGTTCGTACAACCCATCTGGTTGTATACCACCTTGTAGGAAATTTCTATTGACCATCCTTACGGATTTTCCTGTACTAGCGTTAAAAAAGTTACAAGCCATATAAAAGGTATCACCAGTATAAAGTTCTCTATCTTTTAACCAATGTATATAGTAATTTTCATTTTTCCCAGAAAATGCACCTAACTGAACTTCCGGTGTGTATATTTTATATTTTGGTGGGTATACACCTTTTGAGCGTTGTGTGTAGTATTCAATTGGGTCTTCAGTTAAACTAACGTTAACATTTTTTTGTTTTTTACAATTATTACCTGGCATAATCATTGAGAACATTAATTTTTGCTCTTCTCTACCTGGTTTGTCATAGAAGTCCAGCTTAAAAAAACTTCTTATAAACGATTTTTTATCTTTGGCTAATTCTTTATCTAAATAACCAAGTGGGTTAAAACTATTTACGTATTGATTGGTGTTATCATCCCAAAATTCAAACTGATAAAATATATTACCTTGGTTGGATATATTGTTGTGATAGTACCTTGTGGTTTCATAATCGTTTATCGGGTTTACCGCTTCCTGAATTTTAACGTCTTCCCACGTCTCAACTAATTGTTCACGACCAACTTCATCAAAAATTTGACCTAATGGTATTACCACCTTTTTATCCCCTATAGAGGCTTTTATTTTTATTCTATTGACAGCCATCACTAAATTTTGCTAATTGTGTTATTGTTTCAGATGTGTAACATGGTGCTAATAACGAATCTAAATTAGGGTTACAATCTATTAATACAGGACCTATAGGTTTTATAGTAAATTCCAGTTCTTTGTATGGGTAATGAGCGTTATTAAGGTATGGGTAGTCTACACCATTTGTGTCGGTATCGTAAACACTTATGGGTAATACTGGTCTCCACATAAATTTAGACTCTACGGTAGAATAAAAAGCGTATTGTGGGGCTAAAGAAAATTGTGTTTCTGTGTTTATAGATTTAGCGAACTTTCTAACTGGTATTATATTGTGTGGGGAATACTGGTATATGGACTCTATTAACCCACCGCTATCATTTGCCATGTAGTCATCCGCACCATTTCCTTTATTAAATTTCAATGAATGACTGATATTAGATATTATTTTTTCTTCTAAATCAAAAGGATTGTACTCTACAAAAGCACCCCTATATGTATCACCACTAACTGGCAATGGGGACACACCGTCAGTTGTGGTTTGAGTTAGGTTAGTAGGGTTGGTGTCGTTATTCACAAATGGGTCTACATTACCGTCCTTCCTAAAATTCCAATCCCACCCATATCCAGCTGGTGAATTAGCCGGTGCTTGATAATGCCATAATAAATTTCTATTTACTGGTAGGATAGTTAAGTGATAATCACCTACTGGTCTTCCTAGGTTGTCCCTATACATTTCCCTATCTATATCCTTATTTATGTTCCATAAATAAGATTCAAACTCTTGTCTTATTATTGTTTTTTTTGGGTACCCATCTGGTGTTTTTTTTGATTTGAAGTGTCTTCCTTTTTCTTTGTATATACCAAACTCAAACCCTGTCCTGTCTAAAGTGTAGTCTTGTGGGTTGGTAACTAACATGTGTTTATGTACGTAGTATATGGACTTACTTCTAATAGGGTAAGATATGTTAGCTATCCTTTTAAAAGTACCTAGGCAATTTTGGGTTATGTTTGTTGTCCCTACCGATTTAACAAGTAAGTTAATAACATAGTCTTTTGAATTTGCTAACACACTACCTATAGAGTCTACTTTAAATCTATATTGACTTGTGGTGTATGTTGTACCGGTTATTACATAGTCTATAGGTAAGTTATCAATAATCGTACCACCACCAATAGGTGTTATGTTACCACCATTTGCGGCACTTTGTTGTAATTCTATGTAGTCTCCTGGTTTAAGACCATGTGGTACTGGTGTTGTTAACCTAACTATAGTACTTCTACCACCTATTTCTTCTGACATTATAAATGGAATCCCGTCACCAGCTTTAAATTGCATACCACTATTCGGACTATACTCACTATAGTACTGCATTGTTTGTCCACTATCTGTACCACACACATATGAAATATATAAAACCCAATTATCCTGGTATGACGTAAGTTCGTTATATACTGTGTTCCTCTCGGAACTACCATAGTCCTCTGGTGGAATCATACTAAAAGCCATAGATGGTGGTATCCCATCACAAGGTGGTCCACCATACGCAACTGGGTAGTTAGGTATTGTTACGTCTCTACATCCTTGCCAGTCAGGTAAAAAATACATACTGTTTAAGAATTTGGTATCTTCGGTCCTACCAGTTATAACATTATTATATACCATATCTATTTTACCATAAAATCTATATGTGGAACAGTATTCCCTTTCTGTTTGGAACTGTTCTACTAGGTTTAACACTTTATTCCTATCCCCTTGTATTAGTGTCCTTTTGTCAGACTCTATAAATGGTGTTAACTTTATATCACCACTGGGTGAACCAGCAAATCTCTGATTACCCCTTAAAATTCTCATATTTTTGTTATCATCCATTATATTACAGTATCCGCTAATTCTTCATTTATATACATTCTCACAAAAGTGTTAAATGACGTGTTTGCTGGTCTAACCCCAAAATAATAATATAACCCCTGAGAGAACACAATACCCTTTTCACTGTTTTGGGTTAGTGGTGGGTAGTGATTGGTCATTGTTGTAGTTGATGGGTCTATATCACCCCCAGTTGTTGATGACCCCATATTGTCTTGGAAACTACCCTTGGATATGGTATCATTACCATATGCTGGTGAAGGACCACCAAAACTACCTAGGTGGGTACTATCTCTTATACCAATTAACTGTAATCCTGCTCCGTCTAGTTGTTTTATATAATCGTACACCCCAACCCTACCGTTCCAATCATTGTATAGACCACCGAAATCATCAGAAATAGAACCACTAGATTTGCGGTATTGCCACATATAATATGGGATTACTTGTGAGGATAAGTTTAATTCGTCTGTCAAACAATCTATTAAATCTTGACCTGTCATTATTGTTTGTGAAGAAGCTGTATATGTTAAGGGAGCCCAAGCTATGTTATATTCTTGACTTCCAGCGTTTAAAGCGTTGTCCACATAATTGTTGTAATCCGAGTTTGGTGATGGGTAAAGTGGTAGTGCGGATGTTACTGAGTTTGCTGGTACTGGTGAACAATCACAATCGGTATCACCCATATTTGTTTGATACCCAACTACACCAACCATAGAATTTTGCATTAAAGCTTGTCCAACATCACCACCTATATTCCTAGCTGGTCTATTAAATAATGTCGCTCTAATAGTGAAAGGGTAATCCATTTTAATATCATATATATCTGAAATCATATCGTCTATATTTTGAAATGAGGTACTCCCTATCTGGTCTGTAACCGAACACTCCTCACCAAATTTACTATCATAACATATTTGTTGTATGCATTGGTTTCTTGACCCCATATCTGTTATTGTGGTTGGGAATAAAATGTGTCTAGCCATATCCCCGTTTGAGTGTTCGTTATCACTCCCATTACCCCCTTTTATCCCATCGTCATCGCCTATGAATTTTTCTGTTGACGCTCTAAATGGTGAGGACCTATAATAAAACGTATGTTCTGTCGGGTGTAGGTATACTAGTTTTTTACAGTATTTTGAACCTGTTGCGTATGTATCGAACACTTCACCAGAATGTGGGTCTGCGTCCACGGAATTAGGTGGGGATGGTACCGTATAGTCATTACTAAATTTTAATTTAGCTTTAAACTGGAATTGGTATAGGAATCCGGTTACCCAATTATTCTCCCAAAAATAATTCATCAACCCCTTACATAAAGCGGTTACTATTTTTTGTCTCCTCATCCATTCTCTAACAATTCTAAGATGCATATTATATAACAAACATGCTGGGTTAATACATATAACTTTTACATAACAACCACCAGCAGCTAGACCATCAGTATCTGTCATACTACCAGATGAATTCCAATAAGGTGCTGATGAATCAAAACCGTAGTGGTCAGGACAACATAATTCACCTAATCCGGGTCCCTCACAACAATCATGTTCCCAATTTCCAGATGCTGTAGAGGAGTTTGTTGCGTTACCTACTGGACATGAATTCCCTGTTGTTGTTGTTGTACCCGCTTCTGGAATTTCATTAGGACAAAGAAACTTACTACCTAACGTATCTAATTCACTACTTGCTGATTCTCTACAAGCACATTTTACACAATCCGGATATTTTTTTTGTCTTAGTGAAAACAACACAAACCCTATTTTTAAACCGTAAAATGAACAGTTTTCAGCACAATCATTACCGTCTAGTGTTAATTTTGCACATATTTTTGGTGGTTCTGGTATGAAACTACTAAACCTTACTATGGTCCAGGTCCTTTTAAACGGCCACCCTAAATGGAATGTTATTCTTTTCTCATATAATTTACACCAAAATTTACATACCGCAATTACTATTAATAGTATCGGTGTCATTATAAACCCCAATATTAGTGCTAGGTAACTAACAAGAACAGTCAAGAAAGCGTATAGCATTGCTATAAGAAATATCAGAATATCACTTAAAAGTATACTCCATTTAAACATTCTTAAAGCATTATTAACGGGGAAAGGCATTGCATTATCATTACATTGTTCTTTTGATTCTGGTACTATTTGTTTTATTCCTAGAAATCTTTTACTAGACCCACCAAAACCCCTATCTTTTGTGTGGTCATGAAATTGTGCTGGGGAATAAACCCTATTAAATAGCATATCATAAAAGAAATCATTACCTCCTGGTATCAATTCTTCTTGTGCGTAAGGATGGTAGTCACTATATTTTATAGAAAAAGCGTATGACCTTCTGTCTATCCCAGGCCAATCACCATTATTATTTGTCTCGGTATAAAATTCTCTTACATTTGGAATTAGGTAGGCTCCTATTCTTCTTCTTCTAGCACCACCTTCTGCTTGTTCTGGCCTAACCCTAAATCTAACTCTAGACCTTGTAGCGACGCCTACTGTTGGGTCGTTTGATAGTACTAGTTTACCGAATTCGTCAGTCTTAACGTGGTCAAGATTCATTGGTACGTGTACCAAGAAAGCTCCATTTTCATCTATTACCTTACCCCCATCATTAAAATAAAACCTTTCTAAAACCGGAACGGTACCACCAAACCCACCACCTCCACTACCATAAGCGTCCTCATCTTCTGTGAAAAATGGTGTATACCTAACACAATCAACAATACCTTTTTTAGTTTTTAACTTACATAGTTCACCTTGATGTGGTCTTGGTGTACAGTATTTACTTATAGAGTCTTTACCAGTGTCTGTAGCGGTACTACCCATAAAAACTGATAGTGGTTCTATTTTAACCCCTGAGTTTCCTAAATCAAAATCTACCCTACTTATAGATGCTTGGCACTGGTCTTCGTCCCCCCAAAACGGTGAAACATTTATAGTTTGTTGGCTATTAACTATTTGTGGTAATGAATCTATTTCTATTTCCTTTTTAAATCTTGGTCCATCAAAATCTGATTCTGGGAAACCTTTTTCTTTAAAGTCTTGTGGTAGAAAAGAAAAACAACCTATATCACTTAAATCTACATCCATGATTATTTGTTGTTCCCCGATAGGAACACCATATATCATAAAATCTCCAGATGCGTTTGTTCTTGCGGTATATCTATAGTATTTCTTATATACGTAATCTACATCCTTACTCCTCAACACATCAGTTATTGTTGGGAAACTACCTACGGCTACGTGACAGTCAAATGTTGGGTCCTTACTTAATAGATTATACCTTATACCGTCATCATTTTTATCAAATGGTTGTTTGTATGGGTAAAGTTGTGAGATTATCTCATTATTTTCATCTTCATCATCAAGTGGTACAAAGATAGAAACTTTACAGTTTGGGACACCGTATCCATTGTTAACCACAACCCTACCAACAACAACACCAAAATCTGAACACATTCTAGTGTACACATCTTTTTGACTTAAGGATAGGCTTAAAATCTCTAATAAATCAAAATCTTGTTTTAATTCAAATGTTACTTTTTTATCCTGTCCTACATCTGTCCTTACTCTATATGATTTTGGCATGTTTTTCTTTACTAAATAAATAGTTATTCTATTAAAACTAATTATACGTTTAGTATAATTTTAGTAAAGATTAGTAAAAGGTTGGTTTGTTTGGTTTTTTAACCCTTACAGCGATATCTTTTTGTGGTAGTCTAATTTGTAGTATCTCATTAGGTTGTGCAAACACAGTATCGTCTAATAGTCCAATCTCTTTTGTTGATACATTGATATATGGTTGTGATGTTACTGATTGTGAATAATTACCCCCAACTTTATTATACACTTTGAAATCTGCGATATTAATAACCCCTGGTTGGTTTATTATTTCACCTCTGAGTGCCCCTAAAGACAAGTCTTGACCCATTTCAATATTATTGGGAGAAAAATAATCCGCTATTTTTGTTATAACATTTGTAACAATGTCACCTTGATTTGCTGAGGTTTGTAAAATTAAATCTATACTAAAGGATAGGTCTATTACTTTTGCTGACCCAACACTTATATAATCATTTAACATCCTGTAATTAGAAAGGTATGTACTTATGTTGTTTTTAAGTGTTGATGTTACGTTTGATGTTAGTTTACCGTCGGGTGTGTAAGATAATATATTTAACATTATTTTATTCTCTATTTCGGTAGCTCCAGCTTTTGCTGGTGCACCAAATGTAGAGGGCATAGTCCTTAATTTAGAAACATAATCATTTATTGTAACACTTCTATTTTGTGCTGCGAAATTAAATGATACATAATTTCTTATCTCTTCTTCCGACATTTGGTCCGCACCACCTATAGCTGCGGTTACGTTTGTAACAGACAAACTACCTTTAACTGCTTGGTTTACTTGTAGACTAGGTCCCGCTACAGTAAAATCTACAGTACCTAAACTATTAATAGCACCAGCTCCAACATTAGACTTTTTACCACCACCAACTCTATATTGTATAAAAATAGTACTGTTAGGTTTGACCATATTACCTAAAGCGGTATTGTTCATAAATTTAGACATATCTAATTTAACACCCTTAGACGCGAAATCATCTAGTAGGTTTTGTGGTGTTTGGTTACCAGCTCCAAATGTTAAAAAGAAATACCCTTCAGGTGTGTATTCGGTTATAAATCTCTGGTTAGCTTCAAGATATTTACCAACCTTAATCCCTGATTTATCTGGTGGGGATGATGGGTCTTCAATAAAAACCTCTGATTGAGCTAAGGCATCCACTTCGTACCACCTATCCACAATATTAGATAAAAATTCTACATTTGCTGGTAGTGCTTGGTACCCAGTTCCCTCTTTTTGTATTACTGATGTTATCCCAACTACATTATTTTCTGGTAAAAATAACTTATAAAATGGTTTAGATAAAACGTCAGTTATTTCTTTCTTAAAAATTTTTGTAACACCGTTAACCACAACCTCTCTCTTAGTCATAGTATAGTTTTTCAGTATACCATTAGTATCAAAATTAGGAATCTTTGTTCTATTAGGGACACCATCTAAACTATATGGTGAGGAAAAATCACTATCATTAACTAACTCGAATACTGTTCCACCACCCCTAAATTGAGCTCCTGCTCTTAACAACCCTAGATATTTAAAATCTTCCTTATCCCCTAGAGCTGGTACAGTTATGGAAATATCACATACGGTTACCGAAGGTCTTAATCCTGGTATTTTTAACCCATAGGTTCTCGCTATATTATATAAAGAACTTCTTTCCTGAGCGTATTGTAGTACTGTTTCTTGGAATGTTCTATCTACTTGGAAATTTAAATTGTCCGCTACTGCAGCGTTTAAGTCTAAAAATACCGAATATAGTGAAGCGTCATTTGTATTTTTAATTAGGTCTGGGTAATACGTATTAGTTAATCTAACTAATTCATTTCTTATACCCAAAAAATCTCTTTCTGTATATGCTATTTTTTTCTCCGCCATATTATAAATTTATTACAACAAAATCTGTTGATTCAAATACATCGGAACCAACACTATAATCAATCCTTATTCTAATAGTATAATCTTCTTGTAGTTCACCAACAAAGTTAAATGTCTTATCATCAACACTACCGTCTAAAGTTTGTGTTTCTTCTTCTATTTTAATATCTTCTAAAGTTTTAACGTCCACTTTAGTTATTTGTAAATTAGGTATAAACTTTTTTACCGACTCACGTATTTCTTTGTCAATTATTTTCTTAGTCCCACCATCAAGTGGTTCAAATATATACCTCATTAGGTTGGTGCCAAAATCTGGTAAAAAATACCTAGAACCTTTTAACGTTAAAATAAGATGCATTAAATTAGACCTAACCTCGTTATCGGGTAAGCTATTGGCAGACAAGAACAAACCTTCTTGACTATCCTTAAATGGAAACGTTATACCGTACTTTTGATTAGGCATTCTTTTTTATAATAAATACTTCAAAGATTAGTTTGTTTTAAGTTTGGTGTTACTCTTTTGGTTGGTGGGCCAATATGGACAGTGTCTACACCCACTACCACAACAATTTCCTCTTTTTATGTGGTATTGTTCTGTCATCACCATTTTGTCTTTATCCCAATAAAAGTCACCATCTTCATATTTTGGTTTTATGGATTCTTTGTGGTGTAAGTCTACAATCCAATCATTACCCCTTATCATAAATCACTATCGTGATTACACAAGTTAATGTCTATAATTTCTTCTTTGTGTCCACAATGAGGACATATTATTAAATTAGGTACTACTTCTTCACTTTTTGGTGTGTTATTGGAAACCAAATGGTGGTCAGCAATTGACCACCATTTATTACACCTACCACAATTAAAGTGGTATAAAATTTCTTTACTGAATTTATGCTTCATTAGTTTCTACTTGTTTTTTCTCTATACTTTTTAAGTCTACATCTATTTCACAAGTACCACCAGCACAAGCTAACTCGCCAGATAGATTTGTATTATCTTCTATCTCTATAACTTTTGATAAATCTACATCTTTAAGTGTTTCTAACATTCTTTCATATTTTTCTTCTGTAATATCTTCAAAAGGGGCTTGGATGTATGTACCCCCATTATACGGTAGTACTGACAATCCATTGTAGTGTTTTCTATTTTCCCACATCCATTCTCCTGCAGCGTCCCATTCATGGTCTCTTAATGAAATAGTTGCTGACACATTATGTGAATTTGACCCTTTTCTATGTCCTGATTTTACCCACTCTTGTGCTACCTTCTTAACTCTTTCAAGTAACTGGAATGGTGATTCTGTTCTCATTATTGACCCTGCAGGTGCTTTTTGTGGTATACTAATTACAGCGGTATCATGAGGTCTAAAG
>TARA_R110000822_G_scaffold310359_1_pt1 | contig 47127 bp, 60 predicted proteins | sample TARA_R110000822 | Tara Oceans TARA_R110000822 (sample SAMEA4397666) | marine metagenome | biome: Polar Biome; feature: [SRF] surface water layer (ENVO:00010504); material: water (ENVO:00002006), including particulate matter (ENVO:01000060) such as... | depth 5 m | reverse complement strand
GAGGGCAGTCGAGTAAACCAACGCTAGGAGTAAGCTAAAATGAAAGTTAGATCAATGATAAGTCGTGCAGGTAATCCCGTTGCCAATCAGTTCATTATTGAGGGCGAAGAATGCGGGTTCCCCACCAAATGGTTCCAGTCGTACAGCAGCATGATCGCCAAGCAAATCACCGCAATGGGGAAGACCATCACTTATCTCGATGAAACCTACTGGAACTACAGCGTGACCACCAGCAAGTACCGTAACCAGTTTCTCGGTGAGACTACCGATGAGACCAAGGCCAAGATCGACAGCGGTGAGTACCTCCTTGCTGAGTTGAACCGATGAGTAAAGCATATTCAAAATGGGTGGAGATCACGATGGCGTACTTGAAGTCGCGTCGTCTGATGATGCAGTTGATCACTCTCCCTGAAGCGACAGACGCGCAGGTACTCGAAGCGGTCGCTACCGCTCGCCGTATTAACGTCAGCCTTCAGGCCACCCGCACATCGTTGCTGAAGCACTGCAAAGCACTCAAGCTGAGTATGCGACAGACTGACGACGTTCGGCATTTCGATCTATAAGGAGAACAACTGTGAAATACTGGACACCCGTCGATGCGATCAGGATCGTACCCACTGAAGTTCTCAGAGAGACTGAGTACACGGTCATCCTGTTGGACGGTTCCCGCGAGCATAAGATCAGCCAGTGGGGGCTGTTCCACGACACGCAGCTCGACGCAAAGAACTACCTATACCGGCGAGAGTTAGATAAAGTGCTTGATGCACGCGGTAAACTGGCTAACGCTGAAGCAAACCTTGAAATCGTTATGGAGATAACACCATGTTAAAACAACAACTGATTGACCGTATCACCCTGCTGGAAGAATCAATTCGTGAACGTCGTAAAGACTTTGATGAGGTTGAGGAGCAACGCAACACCGCGCTTGATGGCTGCGATAATCTGTCGAGCTTGCTAACGCTGGCAGAGCAGGATCGTGACAGTGCTAACGCCTTGCTGGTCAAGGTAAAGTTAGACCGTGATGATACTAACCACAAACGGGAAGCTGCCCTCCGTCACGCCGATGCGACGGATCATCGGTTGGTCGATGCCGCACGGTACAACAGCGTGCTTGATGAAAGAATCAAGATAACTCATCACATGTTGATCACACTAGGCCACTCCCACAGTGAGGCGCGTGAGGCAGTGGGTTATATTGGTTCGTTCTTGACTGGGGGTGAGGTATGAAGCGTCTAAGGGTTTTACCAATGGGCATCATTGCAGTAATGACTGACGAAGATTATGTGGCATACAAAAAGAGGGAGCCTTTAGCGGTTGTGCTTTGTGCAATGGTGGCTTTTGTCTTAGTAGTGCTAATAAGGGGTGCATTATGACAGGACATAAACACGCTGACTTAATCACGGCCTTTGCAGTTGAGGCTCAAACCAGTGAAACACCGTGGGACATCTTTGAGAGTTCAGAAACTGTAGGGGTTGACGTGTGGGGGATATGTACAAAGGAACCCTACTGGGAGTCTGAATACGCTAGGTTCCGCCTCAAGCCAATCCTCAAGGTCATAGACTGGTCTAAGGTGAACTACGATATTGTGCCTGTGAAAGATGAAGAGATAGGCTCAGTTTACTACTCAGAGCCTCTTGGCGCACCTGAAGGAATAACCCTAGTCACAGGCAAGCGAATTGCTTGGAACAGTGGCGAGTGTCCACTGCCTGAAGGAGTGATTGTTGAGATGGAACTGAGAAATGGCACTGTTGGTAGTATTGAAGCTGTCAAACTAGCGTGGACTGAAATGGGGAACATCCTCTGGTTCAGGGTTACTGGGTTAGTTCACGGGTATTCATGGGGTGAGGTATGATTAAGTGGATTATGTTTGATGATGAATTCCCTAGCAACGATGTGGAGCGGGTTCTTGTTTACACGCCGGAGAACCCTGCAATGGAATACAGAATCATGCCTCTGTTTGTGGCTATTAAGCAAAACCAAGAATTTACACACTGGGCTTATTTAACAAGACCAAAGCAGTTTAATAACGATATATAAGGGGTGAGGTATGAGTGATTTTGGTGAAAACTTAAAGTGGTTCTTGTCAGATGTTGAGAATGCCGACAAAGATCAAATAGAACACTGCCTTTTTGATATGTACGGCGAGACTATCCACGGCTTTGATACTTCTTGTGAAGTTGATTTGCGAGAGCTGTGTGGGGCTGCGCTCAAGCGGATTGAACTACTAGAAAAAAAGGTAGAGGAAATCACTGAGCGGCACACTAGACCCACGTTAGATATAGAAGGGGGTGAGGTATGAGGCCGTCAGAAATCAAACGTATTGAAGCTGATAATCTGAGAAGTATGACCGACGACTATCTAGCAAGTGGTGCAACTATAACGATTGTGCCGACGGGAGTTGGTGTGGGAAGGCCGATTCAAACAACATCACAGAAACACGCTCAAACAAAGAAGAAAGGGCGTGGGATTGGGATAACCATTAACCCGAGGGGTGAGGCATGATCAGCAACATCGAAGTAATGCGTAAGGCGGGGAGAGTGAGGGCTACTGCTCACACTTATGACCAAATCAGAATGGCGAAGCGGTACGCACTGCTGGCCCATCAACACTGTGACAGAGTAGGCGGCACGCCGTCCTACTCACTCCACATGGCCTATCAAAACGGCCTTAAACAGTAAGACCGAAGCGCAGGGACGCGCTATCACACCACCCTCATCATCGGTTGTGCAACACACCTTTTCTTTTGCTGAAGGTAAGCGTCGTGCAACTCACCCCCCGTTAAGTCTCTATACATTGAATGGTTCCTAATTACCCACAAGGTAATGTTTTCATACTTGCGCCGACCGAGGGTTTTATTCACACCGGGGAGCGTTTTCAGAGCTTGCGATACTCGCGATGGGGTGAGGCTTCGCATATCACAATAGGCAATGTCCTGATCATTCAACAGACTGCTTTTCATCGTCTGGATCACATCATCTGTTGTTAAAAGGTCACAAGCAAACGAGCCAAACTGACGCTGGATCAACACCTCAAGAGTAATCTGGTGAGGAGTCTTGGAGGCTTCGCGAATGTCTCGTAGAAACTCAGTAACAGGCGGCGGTGTAGCCGGGTTAAACAGACGAAGATCAACACAGTTCCGCAGGTACCAGATGCACGCCTCCGCACCACCACTCTCCATCCATGTCCACTTCTCATTCCAATACGCTTTCCACTCAGGGGTCATGTTGTCCTCATGGTCTCGTACATTCAGATCAGACCACACCGCAAAGAAGCGTCGAGTAGGCCCGTTCAATCTGAGGGGTAGCTGGCTGTTTGTAGTCATGGTGCCGTTGATAATGTTACGCACCTGTATTCGTTTAATGCCCTTCTGATTGACTGATAGTTTCTTCGGTGGAGCTGCTGCAATTGGTTTCAGTTTATTGCTGACCTCAAGTGCCTCTTTACGGTCGCCCAGTTCGGCCTCGTTAATGTGCAGGTACTTGGTGCGGAGGAGATATTCTTGGAAGTCACCCATCAACTCATCACCGCTGATGGTGGTGGCGTTCTCACCCAGTGCAGCCAAGAGGGGAGCCAGCAGGAAATCTTTACCGGCACCTTCAAGGGAGCCAAGCAGCATCATGTGATTGATCTTATTCTCAGGGTATTGAACGGTGTAAGCCATCCACTCAAGCATGTGCTGCCGGTGCTCGCTCCACCCAAGCAACGCCCAATGATCGAGCCACGGTGATGGGTCGCCGGTAACACCCTGCACCTCGGTGACATCAGACCATGCGTTGCCGTAGGTCAGTCCATCCTCCTCGAAGATGCGGGGCTTCTTAGGCGCGTAGTCTAACTTGTCTACCTTGTCTACCCTGCCTTCCTGCAACGCGCTCTTACGAGCCTCATAGTCCTCGTGAGCGTAGCTGTTCTGAAAGGCTTCGGGCGTGTAGAAAATTCGGTTGCTGTAATCGTAAAACTGGTTTTGCTCTTTGATGTAGATAATGTCGTCGAAGAAACTTTTTGACTGTCGATCGGTGTCATACCATTCAGACTGTAGCTCCTTCAGGATGGTCTTCAGTTCTTGTTTGTTCCACCCCATCGTTTGACGCAGTTCATCCTGCTTACTTTGTCGTTCCATCACACCCATGTCCTGCATCACCTTGAGGGCCACAGTTGCGATCTGCTGGGCTTCGGGTGAGGAGGTGTTGATACGCCTCAGTTGATCCATTGCGTTCTGTAGCGGGTCAGCAAGCAGCACCTCGACTAAGGGATTATTATTGGCAAGTTCAACTGTTGCCGCCACTGGCTGCATGAAGGTGGTCGCATTAAGATCGGCGAACATATGGGCGTTCGTCCAGTTTCGTAGTCGAGGAGCAAAGCTAGGGTCTTGTTCGTCGATCCAGCGTAGAAGGTCTCGGGCGGTACGTTCTTGACATGATCCGTGGTGACACTTAAAACCAATCGTCCTGTCGTCATTAGTAAAGATAGCCGCTCCTGAGTCATCGCCGTCAGTGTGTTCTGACACCCAAGGGCAGACAATATCGAATCTTCCATCGCTTCGTACCTCTTTGATCTGGATTAAGTCAGGGATGTTGACTAATGGGTGGTCAGGCACATCAGCCGCACCATCAACACGGGCTTCACGACGCACTGCATCGAGGTTGACTACGAATGGTGCTGCTAGTTCTTCTAGTGTGACAATGCTGAAGGGGTTCCATAAAAGCATGGTGCATTTAAACGGTTGACCGTTCACCAGCTTGGAGGCTTTATTGTTGTAACCTTCAGGCAGTCGGACGTATCGCGTCACCCCTTTCATGCCGGGGTCTTTACCCGCAGGAGCCAGCCCATTCGCCACTAGGCCATCGAGCAGGTTCTCTACCCGCGACCGTTCGGTGCAGGGTTCGTTCAGAATGTAACCCCACTGTTCTGATCCCGGTGATGTTTCAAGAATCCACGAGGGAGCAGGGAGCTTTTCAACTTCAACCATGTCCAACTTTTCTCGCACGTCATCGAGCACGATCACGCGGGTATGACGATACAAGGCTTTGCGCCGACGGGCGATACCCTGCTCATCACCATAGAAGTGACTGATGGTGAAGTATTGATTGCTGACTGGTTTGAAATGATAACGGTGATAGTAGTCACCCTTCCAAGCAGTTAAGTGTCGCTCCTTGGGTATGTCATTCGGGTCTTCGGTAAAATCTGTAACGTGGGTGAACGGTGCGTCTTCGGCAAACGCTGCCTTCAAAAATTCTTCATTAGAAACAATTGGCATGATTCTTGCTCTTTTTTTAATCTTTCATTACACTATGCCTACCGATCCCCTATGGTCGGTATTCTCCTAGCGTGAGTAAGCCGTCATCCTTCGGGATGGCGGTCTCTCAGTCTATCACATCAGGTCGATGTTCCAAGGTTGCTCGCCAGTCCTCACACAGTTGAGGATGGTCTTGTGGGAAGTGCATTTCAAAAACGCTACCGTGCTCACCGTCCCAATCAAACAACGCTTCATCGATGCGCGGCTCATCTTGATACCAGTACCACAGACCCTCGGGGCCACAAGCTAACCAGTTCGCCCACTCAGGTGCGTCATCCCATTCAGGTTTGATGGTGTCGTCCAGAAATTCAGTCATGTTTTTTATACCTCTTTCCTTTTCTACATCCGTTATATTTGATTCTTAATCGGTACTCTACAGCATAAGACTTCACCCTCGCCCATACTGTAGGCGTAGTCACACCGATTTTCTGTGCGATTGCCTTACGGTCGGCACCAGCCATTATCATTTTTTTAATCTCATCATCGTGATCAGCTACACGCACCGCGCACGGTCTCTTGACTCTCACCGGTGCCACCAGTTGCACCTGCTTCTGCTGTTCGATTATCCTGCCGCACTCTTGGCCTAAGTTCATACCCCATTCTCCATACCATAAGTGCCAATCCAGATGGCGAGGTAAATAGCACCCCAGCTACACAGACCTACCATTAAGTCGTTCATGCTCCCTGCTCGTAGGACGGTGAGATTTTACCCTCGCCGATCATCAAATAATCCTCAGCCGTAAGTAAAAATTCTTTACCGTCATCACGACATAGCTTGGCTGTTAAAACACCAGTCATATCAGCACTAACCAATAAAGCACACCCTCCTGCATTAAAGGCTTCACACCAGATAGTGTGAATTATTCTATTGATAGCTAGATTGTCACTTAGGTCAACTGCATGTTTAGCAAGTGCTTTGTGTGACGGGAATCTTTTGTTAAAAGCATGGATCATATCAGTTCTCCGTTAGCGTCAAATCAAGATACGCTCTTTAGTTTTTAATGTCAAACATTGTGTTGACAGGTGTGACAATGTATGAGTAAATGACACACTCTAACAAGCGACCACAAGGAACATTCAATGTCAGAATTAAACACCCAACTTCATGTGAGAACCAATTCTGATTCTCTCAGTGCGTTCAAAGATAGATGTAAATCAATGAACCGCCAGTACCAAGATGTACTGCGAGAAATGATTGACGCGTTCGCTGATGATCGCTTGTCTATCGTGCCCACCAACATTAACCAGAAGGATAGTTATTATGTCAATCGAAAATAGTTTAGAACGTATCGCCGATGCACTTGAGCTTCTTGCCGACCAAGGAGGCATCATCGACACAGACGACACAGTGTCAAAGGTGACTGAAGCCCCAAAGCCGGTTGCGCCAACTGCACCAGTGCCACCTGCCAAGGTTGCTACTCCTACACCCCCCTCAGCACCAGCACCCGTTGCTGAAGCCATGACCCCTACTGACCTGAACACTGCCCTACTCGCAGAACTTGCTCGACTCGGTAATGATCGTGCTCACATCGATGCTGCGATGGGTACCTTCGGTGTAACCTCTATCACCCAGCTCACTCCCGATCAGTACCAGCCTTTGATCGATGCGGTGAAGGCGATCGTGATCTGATGAGTGTTCACGCTAGGTTAGGGCCAAGCAATCAGCGGTGGCCTAATTGCCCCGGTAGTATCCGTGAGGAGGCGGCTTACCCTGATGTATCAGGTGAGGCTGCTATCGACGGTACAGGCAGTCACCTACTCCTTGAGCTGTGCTTACGTCACGGTGTGCGAGCTGCTGACTATGACGGTCAGATCATCGGTGCTAATGATGAAGACAATCCTAACGGATGGTTGGTAGCACCGGATCGATGTGAGCGAGTGCAGATGGGTCTCGACTATGTGGAGCAACGGGTCGCACTGTTAAAAGAGCAGCACCCCTCGGCCACGATAACAGTTGAGGCTGAGAGTCATGCTGATCCCGGTGGGATGTTTGGGCGTGACGACTGGCACGGCACCTCTGACATAACCATTACGGCTGTCGTCGGTGAAGTGTGCGTCTACATCGAGGTCATTGACTATAAGGACGGACGCGGCTGGGTTAATGCTAAAGGCAATACCCAACTGCTTGCCTATCTCGGCGGTAAGGTTCGACCCTTCATTGCGTCTGGCCCCGATCTAGTCCGACCGTTTCTTGCTCATCGTGTCGGTCAGTGCAGGGTCACTATCATTCAACCGAAAACCACACCGACTGTTCGTTGTGATGATGTTGACGTTAATGACTTGATTAAAAAACTTATCGAGTTGTCTCATGCTGCTCGTCTTACTGATGATCCTGACGCGCCGTTGATCGCTGACGGCAAAGGCGGTAAAGGTTACTGCAAGTGGTGCCGTCATAAATCAAACTGTAATGCTGGCACACAGTTAAGCATTGAGAAGGTAAAAAATATGGATACTGATATGAAAGTCCTCGATGTTCTCGGGGAGGTGGCAACGGCTGATTTAACTAAACTTGAAAGCAGCCAGCTTGTAGGGCTGTCCGATGTTAAGGATGATCTGCTGGCGTTGTTCACCAAGATCGACACCGAGCTTGAGCGTCGCCTTGAGACTGGTGAAAAAGTACCGGGGCGAGCAATGTTGCCGGGCAATGGATCGAACGTCTGGAATGACTCTGAGGAAGCCATCGCGAAAATGTTGAAGGCTCGGAAGTTCAAGAAGGATGACATCTACCCGTCGAAATTAATCTCACCGGCGCAAGTGTTGAAGTCTGAGTTGCTTAATGCAAAACAGAAAGCAGCCATTGAGAAAGAGTACATCAGTCACAAGGTCAGCAATAAGCTGAAGCTCACCAAGGTCACGGTCGTTGAAAAAGATGACGCGGCATTAATGTTCGGTGATATAGACGCTGCTTCAATTTTTGATGCACCACCTGTAAGTTTTCTTTAGGAGAAATGATATGAGAGTACAAGGCATTGCGCGTTACGCGCACATGATTAACCCGTCTGCACCGAAAGGATCAGACAAGCAAAAATTTAGCATCAACATTCTGATCCATAAGAATGATCCTCAAGTACCAGCGATCACTGCTGAAGTTGAAAGCGCAAAACTGCGTGGCTTCCCTTCTGGCTTCCCTGCTGCGGGTACTGTTTGCTGGAAAGACTTGGCTCTCACTGAGCCTGAGAACGCGGCGACTCGTGACTACATGAGCTTGGCGTGCAGCACCAATGCAGACAAAGGTCGGCCCCACTTTGTAGACGCAAACATGCAGCCCATCATCAATCCTCAAATGGATGACACCGCTGTTGGAATGGTGGTGTATGTTGACGCGGGTGTTGAGCCGTTCGATCAAGTGAGCAAGGGTGTAAAGGCATACTTGAACGGTGTCATGGTGACTGATCAAGCGGGGGCAATCCCTCGTGATGCCTTGTCTAGTAAACCGTCTGCTGAACAGATGTTCGCTGGTGCGGGTGCTCCTGCGATGGCCGCACCAATGGCTACTACGGCACCCCTGCCGACGGCTCCTGTACCTCCTGCCCCAGCACCACAACCGCAGTTTGTGATGACGGCACTGGCGAACGGGCTGACTCGTGAAGCGTACCACGCTGCTAACTGGACAGACGTGATGTTGATCGAACAGGGCATGATGTTACCGCCAGTACCAACGTCGTTTTAATCCAACCTTGGCTCACGGGGTAACTCGTGGGTCTTTTTTTACGCTAGGGAGAACCACCGATGATAGGTACTAAAAGTAAGCGCAACCGTCACACTGGCCGCATCAATGCGTACAAAGCTGACATCATTGAGAAAGCTAAGAAGAATGTATTCCGCTGCTCACGGGGCAACGTGTACTCTGCCGCTCAAGTAGGCATTCAGTTCAACAGGAAAGGTGAGCGATACAGCGGGTGGTCAATCGTTCGACAGTTCGGGATCGTTTAACTCAATGACTGACTTCATGTTCAACCTCACACCCGGTGATGTGGTCTACGACATTGAGACCTACCCCAACTGTTTCACTTGCACAGCAGTGCATTGTGTCACCGGTCAGGTGTGGGTGTTTGAGTGCAGCTTCAGACGGAATGACTTGTACTGGCTGTGCTTATTCATCGACACAATGGCGCGTCTAAACTGTCGAGGAGTAGGCTTTAATAACGAGGGGTTTGATTACCCGGTGCTTCACTTCATCAAGACCAGCGACGGCAGGGTGAGTGTTGAGCAAATCTATGAGAAGGCGATGGCTTGCATTAAAGGCAACTCGTTTACTCACGCGATATGGGCAAACAATCGTACCTTCATACAGGTCGATCTGTTTAAAATTCATCACTTCGATAACATGTCCCGATCCACCAGTCTGAAGGTGCTTGAGTTCAACATGAGGATGGACAACATCGAAGACCTGCCCTTCCCGGTAGGCACCACGCTCACCTCAGAGCAAATCGATGTGCTGTTGAAGTACAACCTGCATGACTGTCGCGCCACCATGATGTTCTACCATGAGTCAGCCGACCACATCCGGTTGCGTGAGGAGCTGGCAGTCAAGTATGAAATGGACTGCATCAACTACAACGACACCAAGATCGGTAAGCAATACTTCATTCAAAAATTGGAGGAGCATACCCCCGGCTGCTGTTACAAGTATGTCGATGGTAAGCGCGGGATGGTGCAGACAGTACGGAATGAGATCGTCGTCAAAGATATTCTGCTGCCTTACCTTCAGTTCGAGCACCCTGAGTTCCAACGTATCCATACTTGGTTCAAGAATAAAACAATCATTGGCACCAAGGGGCAGATTAAAGACATTCACTGCACCGTCAATGGCTTCCAGTTTGTCTTCGGTACCGGTGGTATTCACGGATCAGTTGATCCACAAATCGTACACTCAGACGATCAGTACATGATCATCGACATCGATGTGGCGAGTTACTACCCGAACATTGCCATCGCGAACGACCTGTATCCTGCCCACCTTGGTAAATCATTCTGTTCAATCTACAAAGACGTGTACAACCAACGCCGTCAGCACGCCAAGGGAACGCCTGAGAACGCGATGTTGAAGCTGGCACTCAATGGTGTCTATGGTGACAGCAACAACGAGTACAGCCCACTGTATGATCCTCAGTACACCATGTCGATTACCGTCAATGGTCAACTGCTGTTGTGCATGTTAGCAGAGAAGCTGATGGTCTCTCCTGATGTGCAAATGATCCAGATCAATACGGACGGCTTAACCATTCGTTGCCCACGAGGACATCAACAGTGGGTCAGTGACGTGTGTCGCTGGTGGGAGGGCATCACTGACTTAGTGCTTGAGGATGCTGTCTACTCTCGGATGTTTATTCGTGATGTGAACAACTACATTGCCGAGCACGAAGACGGTAAATTAAAACGTAAGGGGGCGTATGAATATGAAATGGACTGGCATCAAAACCAAAGTGCGCTCGTGGTGCAGAAAGCGGCTGAAGCAGCACTTGTTCGCGGTGAAGACATCCGAGAGTTCATCACGACCCATGACGACATCTATGATTATTTCCTTAGAACAAAAGTACCGCGCTCGTCTCATCTTGAGTGGGGTGGAGAGAAGGTGGGTAACATTGTCAGATACTATATCAGCACCGCTGGTAAGCCGCTTGAAAAAGTTATGCCACCAGCGGGAACAGAAGGTGAATTCAAACGAGCCAACTGTTTAACTGATCAGTTTTATAACGACATTAAATCTGAGATCGGTGACGGCGTGTGGGATGAACGCATCCACACCAAAAACCAATCGATCTATGAGACTCGGCGCATGGGAATCAACACCGGCTGGACGGTTGAAATATGTAATGATGTGAGTCAGGCTGAGTGGGTTCAAAGTAACTATCACCCGCATGACTTGAACTACGAGTGGTACATCAAAGAGGCTGAGAAATTGGTCACATTAATGAAGGAGAACACATGAACACATCGATCACAATTAATTATGCCAACGGTGAGCAGCGTACTCTTAACGCTGATGACAACATGGAAGCGAGGATTCTCAACGGTGAAATGTTCAGCGTCAGCACGATGCACCCGACCGAGGGTGAGATTGCCAAGATGTACGCGGGTAATCCACTCTCTGCGTTGGGGTACATGCTCTTACTTAGATTAGAGTATGAAAAAGAAGACTGCCCCAGCTTCACCCTCGATGCCATTGACCAGTGTGTCAAGTTGCTTAGTAACGAGCTGACTTCTCTCACCACAAACCATGAGCTTACTGATGGGAGTTAGGGAGAACAAAGTTGAGACTTATCTCAATGATGAAGTAGAAAAGATCGGCGGCATTACTCGTAAGTGGGTGTCACCGGGGCGCGATGGTGTGCCTGACAGGATCGTGATCATCAGCGGTCAGGTCTACTTTGTTGAAGTTAAAACTCTCGACGGTGATGTGTCGCCGGTACAGCACCGAGAGATCAACCGGTTAAGAGCGCACGGTGCAAATGCTCGTTGGGTGCGCGGGTCTACCGGTGTGGATAATTTTATCAAGTCAGTAATTTATGACATAAGTATTTATTAAACCGCTAGGAGAACGACCATGAAGTATTTATACATTAGTGATTTTTGTAAGATGGTAGGCATGTCACCCGGTAAAACTGAGGAGACTTCTGCTCGACTGAGTAAGATGGGAGTTGAGCCGATGGGTTACATCATAGGAGAACGCGATGGTGCTCCTTTCGATAGGCCAATCTATGTCCAAGGGCAGTCCAAAATTATTGACGCATACCGCGCCACTAAAAAACCACCAAGTCACCATGAGCCAGATGACCGGTTGGATCACATAGAGCGTCAGCTCAGTCGGTTAATGACAGAACTCGGGTCAGGAGGAGAGGAATGAACCCTTCAGAACTGTTACGCAAGTCAGCCCAGCACATCGAGGATCGCGCCGAGCAGCGAGACTGTCCCGGCGGTGAACGATCTATGCTGAAAACTGTCGTCGCTTTCAATGCGTTGGAAGGTACCAATCTCACTGAAGAACAGGGGTGGCGGTTTATGGTGGTACTGAAGTATGCCCGTGCTACTGCTGGCAAGTTCGTCATTGATGACTATGAGGATATGGCTGCATACGCTGCACTGGCTGCTGAGACCGGTTCACGATATGGCCTCTGATCTACTAACACCGCAGCACCTTCACGACTATCAGAAAGAGTGCGTCCTTCACCAACTGTTCCACAACGACTCAATGTTGTGGTTACAGATGGGGCTGGGCAAAACTCCTGTCACCCTGACAACCATCGTGGATCGAATGAACGCAGGACAGGTGCAGAAGACTCTCATCTTTGGGCCACTCAGGGTAATCAATTCAGTGTGGGCGAGAGAGGCACGCAAGTGGTCACATACTAACCACCTTCGCTTCAGCATTATGAACGGCACGAAGGAGCACCGGTTGAAAGCGATGTTCAACCATGCTGATGTGTACCTGATTAACTATGAGAACATGAACTGGTTGGCTCAAACCTTAGACCATTACTACATCAGCCAAGGCAAGCCGCTACCCTTCCAAATGGTTGTCTATGATGAGGTGTCGAAGGTAAAGAACAGCACCTCGCTACGGATGAAAGGTGGCACTCGTGACCGTAAGGATAAGCGCGGTGAGACTTACCCCATTAAGATTACCGGCTGGAAAAAAATCATCCCTCACTTCACCTATCGCACTGGGCTGACAGGCACCCCCGCAAGTAATGGGTACTTGGATTTGCACGGTCAGTATCTCGCAGTAGATGGGGGCAAGAGACTCGGTGAGTTTATCACTAACTTCAAGAACAGCTACTTCGCCAGTGACTACATGGGCTGGACGTACACGCCCACTGACATCGGCAAGCAGTGGATCGAGTACCAGATCAGCGACATCACTATTAAGATGGACGCGAAAGACTACCTCGACCTGCCTGAGAGCATAACGACTAACATCATGGTTGATCTACCGCCAGAAGCTAGGAAGGCTTACGAGGAGGTAGAGGCCGATCTGTTCACCCGACTTGAGACGGGATCAGAGGTTGAGATATTCAGCAAGTCCAGCATTTCAAACAAGTGCCTACAGTTCTGCAACGGTACCCCTTACACCGACCTGCATGGCACCTCAGAAGCGTTGCATGATGCCAAGCTAGATGCACTCGAAGACATCTTGGAGGAGGCAGGGGGGTCGCCCGTGCTGTGCAGCTACTCCTTCACTCCCGATGCTGACCGGATAATGAAGAAGTTCAAGAAGTACAAGCCAGTCAACCTCAGTAAAGTAAAAGCAAAAGATACCGCTGCGGTCATCGACCGGTGGAATCGCGGTGAGATCAAACTAATGGTGGGCCACCCTGCATCAATGGGGCACGGCATCGATGGCCTTCAGGATTCAGGCAGTATCGTGGTGTGGTTTGGAATCAATTGGAGCTTGGAGTTGTACGACCAGATGTGTGGTCGTCTTGATCGTCAAGGGCAAAAAAGTTCTGTATCGATCATTCGTATTCTTTGCAACGACACCGTTGACCTTGCCGTTGCTGATGCTATCGATCGTAAGACTGATGATCAGGAGGGGCTGAAGTCTGCACTCCAACGGTATCGCGATGGTGTCACCACCAATGATTTAGAAGTTAATTTCTTTTAAGCGAGCGTAGGGTTGATGTAATCATGTCCTACCATCACTTCATAATGGATGTGATTGTTCATTAGATGCTCGTTGTATCGAGCGGCAATATGCTGTGCTAGACCGAGTGGCTGACCCACGGCAATCTTGTCACCAAGTTGCACAATAGGATCAACATAGAACAGACGATGCTTGCGACCGCTGCGAGTAGTCACCTCAATGTACCGGTAACTAAAGTCATCAGAGTATGGGTACCCCAGCTTAGACACCACACCATCGACCGGCGACAGGATGGCAGTACCCGCAGGAGCTTTGAAGTCTATCCCTTTATGGGTTCGATCACCACGGCTTGCACCATAGGCACCCGACCCATAGCCATCAATGCCGCGAGGCTCAAGGACAACAGTATCCCCTTCCTCATCGTTAGCACGCCGAGAGGGGAAGATGCCCTCAATCATTTGGTTTTTCTAGCGATGAAGTTCATGGCGATGGTGCGTATCTTGAAGGTTCCCAAGAACCCGGTAACACCGCCAACGAACACCGCCCACTCAGGGCCAAAGCCCAAAGCGATAACACCGCTATTGATTGTCAGTGTGAGCGCACCACACAAGATAGACTCAAGCAGAATTCGACAGGGGCGTGTTTCACCCTTGTCATAGACTACCCTCAGTGCTGAAACAAGAACAGCCATCACGACACCTCCCGCCGCCGGTTGTATGCTATGAAGAAACTCTACAATTCGTTCCGGCATGACTCATTCCTTAGTATAGTTGTTTTTACGGAGCCGTTCTTATTTGCTTAACACTACGTCGTGAGGTTGAACTCCACCCGCCGCGCTTCACACCTTTGTAAACCCACCACGCTCGGGCTTTGAACATGCCGTCCTCTCTACAGATAGATTGTAACAGTCTATCAGCACTGTCTTTAAATTCAATAGGGTCTAAGTGGCCCTCTCGAAATAGTTGATACAGTGCGTCGTGCACCAGTGAGCCTCGCATAAAGCTCTTGGTGTCGATCGCCCAGCTTGCACCATCCCATGCGTAGCCACTCTTAATTTGCAGACCGCCATCTGAGAACAACCAGATGTACTTGGTGTCGATCGTCACTGGCGGTTTGATGGAGGTAACTACAGAATAGTTCCGGTGCAGTTGGTACTTGTACCCCGACTTGTACTGCATTTAGAACTGTCTGTTCATACTGAGCCACAACAGCTTTGCCAGCTTAATACTAATAGCATTTGAACTGGCAAGGTTGGTTGAGTTCGTATTGATAAAAGTCTCGATACCCGCTGGGCCTAAAGCCATGAAGTTCTTGAGTAGTGTGTCACCACGGACGGTTTCTTCAAGGGCTAGTGCAGCCAACTCATCCAGTTCTGCTTGTGTCAGCGGTACAGTGATCCATTGCTGCGTCCAAGTACCCGCGTTGTTGAGAATGCCGCCTTCTTCAATGCGCTCGATAGCTGGGTCAAAGGCTGGTTGTGCAGGTACTGTGTAGGGGAATACCCCGTAGTCAGCAGCCCTCTCATTCAGGGTAGCCACATCCAGTGACCCATCAAGGATTCTCTTAGGGAATGACACATTAGGAAAGTCAGCTTTCAACTGACGAAGGTTGTACTTCTCTGCTGTGTTTGCGTCAATCGGTTTGCAGTAATTCATTAGTTAATCCTATGTTGAAAAGGCGAAAGACAAAACGATTGTCCCTAAGTTACCAACGCCGCCAGTAGTTACAGGGAGATCTCGAATAGTGCTGGTTTCCGTAGGAAGAACGTGGCCCTTTCTGTTGGACATACCAGAGCCTAGATGGGCGGTGTCATACACCAATGAATCTGTACCATTCCAGCTTGCAGTTATGGTTCCAGTAGTACCCGGATAGCCTGTACACCAAAGAACTACGCCTCCATCCTCACATTCAACATCAGCAATAGTGTGGTTTCCAAAAACCGAGGCCGTTACCGCATCAAGAGTAGTTGTTTCTCTTGTGTTGAACCTATAAGCAAGGAGGTTTGTCTGGTCTAATGCCCCTGACCAAGTAAATGAAACGGTAGCAGTAGTTCCTGTTGGAACTTTTGCATAGCAAATGGCAGCACTTCTTTCGTGGACTACCGTTGTAGATACGCCGCCAATGGTACAGGTAAGTACATCACTCTCCCCTATAGAACCACCAGTATTTATTAAAACGGCTACCATTCTTTGTGGGTGCGGGTCACCTATATCAACCAGCGTAATCACAACAGGGTTAGCGGTTGATGTTGAGGTTTTTAGGCTCCCGGTCTGCACAAAGTCCAGATCAAAGCCACCAGCCCTTCTTAACTTATGTCCAGCAAACATTATGTATCACCTGAGTGAATGCCCCACACAAACCCGTTCAACCGCCATAGTTCAATAATGGCCCATCCTGTTGTTGGTAGTGTTGGGGCAGAACCACCCACCCATACGATACTAGGCCATGTGATTGTGTAAGCAGTGCCATCGTTAATATGAATAGTTACTGACTGACCCTCAACTAGCGAGTGGGTTAATGTAGTGTTGGCAGCGAGTGTCTTGTATTGCAAAGTCCCGTTAGCGGTGTCAATGTCTGTACCAGTGAAGCTGTATGCGGTTTCTTTTACTTCTGTGAATGTCTGCTCTGCTGTGAAGGATTGAACTACATCCAGCTTGGCTGTATCAACGTCATACGCTTGTACTGTTACACCTAGATCAGGATCAACTAAACCATCCGCATTTTCTCTTGTCTTGCTCATGCTAATCTTCCTCTGGACGCTATGGCTAATGCTTCACGATCTTTCAGTGTCTGTGGCGCATCTGGTTGAGCAGCTATGTACTCACGGATGTCTCTGATTGACTCCATATCAAGCCTAGTAAGTGTTGCTACCTCAACAGCGTTGGATTCAGCTACAGCATTAGCTGTGATCTCAGCAGCAGTGAACTCCGGCTCTGGTGTATTACCAGCAGCAATCCATTCTTGTACTAGCTGGTAGTGACGATTACCGGGCGCGTTCGGGACTAATAACGAGCCATCGACTAGATAGCCATCACCTTTCAATTTAACTGTGTTCATTATATCTCCCCGTCTGCTGTTAGATCAAAGCCTACAAGCCCACAATTCCCTATAGTGGCCCCTGTAACAACCAGCGCGGCCCTAACCCAGTGATCTTTAATAGTTGTACTATCCACTGCGGATGGAGTTGGTAAACTGCCGCCCGAGGAAAAGCTAGTTAAGGTAAGCGTAGGGTCTACCCTCATTATAGATGGTAGGCTGAATTGACCTTGCAATAACGCTGCGCTTGCAGCCCCAGCTACTATGCTAAGGCCCGGCCTCTCCCAATAGTACCTATAGCACAACTGTAATTCTTCACCAACAGTCCTGCGCTCGAAGTCCGTTGCTACGGAGCCTTTCTCTAGTTGGATTCGAGCAAAGTCGATAGTGAATGTATCGGTTGAGAGATATTTAAACTCTAATTGTAGGGAGTTGTTGCTATCTGAACCTACCGTCTTGCCTGATATGGAGGCAAGCGTAACTTGGTACTCAAACTTTTGCCAAGAGGTTGTGAGAGCCGCTGTTTCTTCAGACGTACTGACATCTGCGGAGGGTGAACCACCTGTGCCGAAGTCTTGAGTAAGCCTTACATTAACGCTCCTCGCTGAATCAGTCTTAGCATAAAAAGAAAGTGTGACAGTCTCACCAGAAAAAGTATTAACTCCCTCGATGGGCTGATTTAAGAATATAAGGGAAGCCCCACCAATCCCCGTTGTCTGGTCGTGCCGGTAATAATACTGAGGGTTACCCGGCACATCAGTTTGACCGACAGTAAAGGCTTGTCTGGAAACAGTAGCCGCCCCACCTGTGGCCTGATCTCTTGTTTGCCACCTATCAGCCACAAAGTCTAAGTTTACTATCGCAACAGAAGTACCCCTTTGCCAGTGCTCGAAGTTACCATTGATAATAGCGTTCTTACGAGATGTCTTGGTGGCCCCTATTTCTAGTGTTGCATCATACGCTTGTACAGTTACACCAATCTCAGTGGTGTCTATCTTCAGTGCATCTTTAGCATCGATCTGTGCTTGGGTGTAAGTGTCTGCTGCCGTGAAGAAGCTGAACGCTGATAGTTCTAGCAGATCGCCTACAGTAGCCCCCACGAGCAGCGTGATTGCGTCGGTTCCGGCTGTGAAGTCGGTGTTGAGTATCTGCTTCACACCGTTGAGGAACAATTGTATGCCGGTCGAGCCATCAAACGCCATCACTAAAGCATTGTCATCTGCACCTGTGAACAAGGTCTGAGAGGCTATTGCGGTGTAGGTAAAGGTTTGAGTCAGTCCGGGGACTGAGCTGGTCGTGTCCTGCCATCCTGCTCCGTTGTACACCTGCATCGCATTCGTCGTCGAGTCGAAGTACAAAGCACCTGTGAGCAGAGCATTACCGTCATTGTCCAGTGTGGGTGCCGATGCTTTCGCACCAAGGTAACGATCATCGAAGTTATCGTAAATACCTGCGACCGTAACGACATCAGCATTGGTTGCTGTAACATCAGCATTGGTAAGAACCACATCAGCGTTGGTAAGAACCACATCAGCAGCCGCCTTCGCTGCCCAGTGTAATGCCGAGTAATTACCAGCCGCACGGTTGGTCGGTACACCACTGGCGAAAGTACGGGCTAGAGCATCTTCAGTTTGATTAGCCCAGTCTCCCGACTCTAAATTAGAATCTTCAGCGGTAACCACATCCGCATTGGTCAGTACCAGATCAGCAGCAGCCGCGTTCTCAGACACGAGAGCAGCCGCCGCACTTGTAGCAGCAGCGGCAGCGTCAATCAGCAACTCTACATAACCTGAGATTACGTCAGCGGCTACCGTGGTTGAAGTGTGATTTGCTAATACTGTGTACACGTTACTGTTGGCAGGGTCTTTATATAGGTCTCGTGCAAGGTAAACAGTTGCCGTAACCCAGTCGCCTACCCACTGACCGATGTGACCAGTCACAATCAAATCACCCGCTGAGTCAAAGGCCAATGTCTTATCGGCACGAGTAACAGCGTTAGGAAGTTCTACTATCGCCGACGCATCAGGATCAGACGCGGCAACTCGAAAGGCACGGTTGTTTAGATCAAGCAACTGTTGAACAATGAACGACAGTTTATCGAACGCAGCTTCATGGACTTCAGGTAAGAATCTACCTTGTGACCGAAACTTTGTGGATTGAGTCAGGGCATAGTTAGATCGAAGGTACCATGTGTAACCGCTAGGAAGTGCCCCAGCCACACGAGTGATCGATCCTCCTGCATCACTGCCTACTCCTGACACCGTGTAATCCGTAGTGAGGGTTAGGGTGGTGACAGCTCCCGCAGTATCAGTTTCATACACGATGATCTGTGCTTCATCCTCGATGCGGAAGGTGTACCCGAACGCAGTTGTTACTCCATTTCCTGTAAACGGGCCGTCTGTAATGTTAGTAGTAGCTACAGTCATAACTTAATCCTGCAATAGTTGTGCCAAGTGTATCATCGTTTTGGGCCAAATAATAACTGGTGCATTGTTAATTCTTCGCCCTCCTCAAACACCTCGTAAAGATGTTCACCAGTGGCCCATGCCTGATTGACACCGGGAAAGCCTGTAGCCGCGCCGACTACTTTAGTTGTCCCCTTCCACTGACCTTTCGTAATGTCTTCATCGGTAAACCCGCGAGTAACAAACTCGGGGATGGTGCGAATCCCGTTAGACAGTAATTGGTCTAATGGTGAGAAGTTGTACCCGTAGTCTGTTGACACCCCTTGAGCAATGTCACGAATCACCGGTATAGACTGGGTGGGGTACACTGCCAACTGCATCAAGTATTTTTGCAATGCTGTCTCATCATCATCATCGTCGTCAAAGTCATCCCTCATCAGCATTTCCAGATACACCGGTATCACAAGAATGAACATCAACTTAGCGGCGATAGTGGTGGGGGAGTATCGTTTAGACGCAGCCCCTTTCACCACGTCACGCTGACTGTTCCACATCGAACTGAAGAATGTCATAAACATAGTTAGCTGCTTGAAGAACTCATTCTGAGAGCGCGTCTGTGCGGTCAAGTCTTTAACTGCGCCTGACCCCTGAACATTCTCAATTACCCAGTCAGCATACTTAAACGAGCGTGCCTCATCACCCCACTCATTCATCCCTTTAATGTAGGCGGCATACCATGACGGGAGATCGACCATGTAGGTCTGCACCAATGCGATGTGTTTCATCGACATTTCTTGCACTCCCGCTATTAAACCTGTCTTACCGGTGAGCCGGTGCATCGCATTCTTAATCTCACGATCCATAGTCTGAGCACGATGGTTCATTACTTCAGAGTTAGCAACAGCGAACTCCCACGCTTCTTTAATGTCATCAGGACTACCGAGGATGTTACGCACCGCATGGTACAAATTCTTAACACCTACTTCAGCAGCGGTGTTGGATAAGCCAAGCACCTGAATGATACCGGTCGAGGCTTTGAACCCCATGATCCCTAGAGTAAGGCCAAACCTCAGCCTACCCAGCACGGTGTCCCACGACAACTTGGTTGCAGTCTCACGTCCGTCTTTAGCAATGCTGTGAAGCCACGGTTTCAACTGTGCAAATTCTTCAGGGCCAATCGACTCTTTGATCGCAGTCGCTACTCGCTCGTCTTGGATCAGCTTGTTGACTTCACGAACTGCGTCATGGTGAGTGATGTAGTGAATGGTCTCTTGGAAGTGGGTAGGTACCACATCTAAACTGAGACGAATAGGCCCGTAATAACCGGTACGCTCATTCGTTGCTGACGCGGCTACCGAGGCTTGAATACTTCCAGTGCTACCGAACATAGACTCGACTTGAGCATTCATTCGCTCCTCGTTCTTCGCCGCTTGGTGTGACCTGCTAGGGTCATACTTCACCGGGTAGTACCCGCCATTGAATGTACCATGCGATGTTTGAATAGGAGTCGCTTCAACTTTCGGTGGTACCAGCCCAGTAGTGCGACGGTGTACTTCAGCTAGTTGAGGATACAACTCATTCATTTGATCCCATATCAACTGCACAAGAGTCCAATCTTTTTTCGTCATGTGTTGAAGCACGGTTTGCAGTTTTGGATTTTCAAACACAATGTCAGCTTCATTCTCAGCAGTAGCCCACCCTTCACCCAGCAGCATCTTTCTCAAGTTACCCGCGTTACCTGTGTTAAGCGCAACCGCTAGTACCTGATGCCCCATTAAGGTGATGTCTAGTTCCTTGATGTAAAGTTTAGAGTTATGTCTTTTGCGGTCAGCTTTGCTGCGATCGTGAATTGCTTTCATCACCACATTGCCGACTTCTCGCCATAACGATATTTCTTTGTTGTATGCCTCAGTAAAACGCTGCACTAAAATATCGTGACTCATTCCCGCACGCTCACCGCCATCTAACCATGAAGCCATCCACGGGATTTTAGTCATCTGAGCCATTGTCCAGCGACCCCAGTTACGAGTCTCAACCACTGTCATTTCTGTTGATTTAAACTTCGCTTTACCGTTGCCTTTTATGTGAGCTACCCACCGGTTTACTAGCTTATTGAAGTCAACTTTTTCTTGCGCCTCGGTGATCTGATTGGAGTACCGCGCAACGTGCTCGATATTTTTTAGTGCATCAGAAATGCCTTTCAATGTTTTAAAGGGTACGTTTTTCCAGTGACTAACATAAGTTTCATCAAGCACTTCAGGAATTAACACCAGTGCATCACCGTGATCTGCGATGCGATCGTTAGCCCATTTCTGAAGACTCTCGTTCGCCTTGTCTACCGCTTTCAGTGTGGCTGATTTACGCAGCTCAAACCGCTTCAGTATCTTGTCGATCTGACCGATGAACCCACCATCAGCTTTACTGATTTTCTCGCGAGTAGCTTTGGATCGATACCGTGCAGTGTGCTCTACGATCTTGAGGGTGGCATCACGAGCTTCCTGTGCTGATTTACCCAAATAGAAGTTCATTAGCTGACGGGCTTTGGCACGAGCTGCTTCCTCCTTGTTACCTTGCTCGTGAGCAATGGCAGCTTCCTGTGCGGCCCTCAGTTCAGCCTTACGGTACTTGCCGGGATGAAGCTGACTATATGTGCGCTCACCGATCGTGCGTTCAGCGATGTCCTGAATGGCCTGACGGCTGATCACCGGCTGACGGGTACCTTTCGCCAGTGTCTTCAGTTCCGTCATCAACAGTTTCGCTCTTTCCTCATTGTGCAGTGCATCATCAGCAAGCTGTTGAATGGTGCCGTCGTTGAGGATGTCGCCGTGTCGATCTTTCATTATTTTTTCAGCACGCTCTTTCACCGCATCGTTTAGTGAAGGGGCGTTAATCAGATCATCCAGCATTTCACCGCCAGACTCATACCCGAGGAACGCGGCTGCTTGATCAGGGTGGACACCTTCACCACCGGTGATCGTCATCTTGTTTAAGTTAGCCGGTAGTCTTTTCGATTTAACACCACGCTTGTCCGTGACTGTTTTACCTACCAACTCGTGAGTCGCTGTGCGATCCAGCTTCAGCGTGTCGCCAAGCAGTAAGTCTCGTGCGATGTACACTATGTCGGTTTTCAGCTTCTCACGTTCATCATCCTCAACGACTGACTTCTCATGTCGCCACCATTGAGAGGTCTCACGAGTGAATTGTTTGATTAGCTGATCGCGCAAAGTTTCAGCCGCAGTGTCAGACGACTCTCGTTGTCTTTCAAGGTAACTTTGATACTGTTCCTCAGTCATCCCTGCTGCGACGGCATCGGTAAACATTGGCTCTATTTGAGCGGTTGCTTCAGCGAATTTAATCTGTTCTTCAGTGGCGATCAAGCTGGCAAACACTTGACGCATTTCATCATCAAGCTGGTGCTCCAACCCGCCTGTGACAAGAAGGTAGACTTCCGTTATCCATCGTGCGATGGCCCTGAATGCTTTCTTCAGTTCTACCGATGGTGACTTACCTTCCATCAAGTATTGTTCCCAAGCGCGTGCGAAGTTCTCATGCACCGCAGTACGAATTTTTGCGTCCACCTTGGCATCACCGGTGGTGTCATACTTCACATACTGACGCACTTCCCCCTCGGTGGTACCCGATTCTTTTGCGATAGTGGGAGCGATCCGCAGGTACCACTTGTTAATTTGATCCAGTGTTTTACCGCCAGTCTTGCGCTCCATTTCATACATGAAGTGAGCGAACTCGTGCATGAAGGTGGACAGGTTCGCTGTTTCAGTAAGCCGAATCAGGCTGGCCGCAGGATCGTAGTACCCGCGTGCCTCAGTGCTGTCGAGACCTTGGAACAGTGGGAACGATTCAGCTTTAACCCGCGCCATCAGTTCCTCGGTGATCGGTACGATGTGGTAGCCTTGAGCTTTACTTGCTTCGTCAGCGGTATCAGTAACCCATGTATCAGCTTGGTTGAATGAATCAAAGTCACCAATAACTTTCTCACCGTTGGCGTGTATATCAAACACGTTACCGTTTTCAACAACTTGGTGAGCATTAATATATTCTTGACGGGTGAGGATCGCTTCACCGTTCATATCCAACTGAGCTGGGGGGATATGAACCAGCTTCTTAACGATGGCTGTCATCTTATTGTCGTACTGTGATGAGTAGTCGTAACTATCAGACCACCGTGCGGAGATCGACGCAGCATTGGGCCATGCGAACGCCTTGTAACCATTCTCAACAGCATCAACAATCGCACGCTTCAATCCAAATCTGAGCCAGTCGTCACCGCTGAACGGTGCATCTGGTACGTTATGTTCAAATCGAATGGAGTCGTTGATGCTGTTAAACACCTTCATTCCTTCCTCGGTACCCTTGAGAAAGGTGTCAACGTCTTTAACGTACTTCTTAGCGTTTTCACCGGAGAGAGGATTGCGTAAAACCCCCTCTTTAAAGGTTGCATATCTCCTCACATTAAACGTGCCATCACCATTAGGGTGACTTAAACCATCCAGCTCTGATGATGGCTCAAAGGTAATGTTCAGCTCATTAACAAGCCTACTGTTTTCCAGTTTCAACTCAAGCAAGTTAGGCAGTTCTTCTGCTGTCACATACCCGAACCTGCGCCCAGCGGTGTGCCAGTCAGATTGGAACTCCTCGATGAAGTAGGTGGGTAGTTTGTTACGGAAAAACTCATCCTGCTTGCTACTCTCAGCCCATTTACTAAGTGCCTGATCAGAACTCGCAGCGGTGATTCGATCAAGTTTTACCCCGTTCGATCTAAATAAGTCATACACCATAACCTCGCCATCAGCAGTGCGGGTGAACCCCTCAGCTTCCTTAACGGTGATGCCTGTTGTATCAGGCGCAAATAATCGCCCAGCTATTTCATTTTTAGACTCGCCCCACATTGTCCGATCATCCACCCGCAGGAACGCCACGATGTTGCGATCGGGGAAGTGGGCAGTCTGATAAAAGTCACCTTCAATCTTAGGCAACTTTAACTTTAACTCACGGTAGTTGTCGTAATCGCCGGGGGTGTTATATGACTCATCGCCCCACTTGGCTACGTTCTCACCGTCGCCATCATAGTCACCGTCAAACAGTCCGTTCTCATAGGCCATGTCTCGTGCGGCAACTTCAGCCTCATTGAATGACCATATATCGTCAATTAAACCGCCGTTTTGGTGGCTGACACGGTACCCATAATCATCGTTGCCTGTGATCTCTACGCCGGTGTCAGAGTCGTAATACATTCTGACAGGGTTATCCATGTATTCTTCTTCGGCTGCTTTTTCCGCTCGCTCATAAACGGCATCGCGGATTTCCGGCAGCATTGCTTTCTCAATTTCAGCCAACGCAGCAATGCGCTCTTGAGTAACGTCACGCTCCTCAATGCCTTCCAGTGTCATTTGGTCAGGAGATATGTCATCAAGCTGCTTGAGTTTTTCTTGTGCTTCAACTACCGCTTCAGGGAGATCAGCAATAGGTGACTCTTTTAGTTCTTCAATTTTTTCATTAATTAATGTCTGTAACTCATCGCCGGTGATGAAGTACAAATCATCAGCCATGTCTTCAATAGTGTCATTCCTGTCAAAATCATACATGTAGTCGTCAGCACGACCGTCCCAGTTGGCAGAGTCCTCATCGACAGATTCGCTCCAATTAAACGTGCCGCTACCTTCGACTTCAGCCGCGCTCGTGTCGGTGTTCATTTCCTCAACTTCCAAACCGTTGGCGTGAATGAAGTCGAGCACATTTTCGCGGGTAAACTTGAGGGGTAATTCTTGTTTGGATGATCTCGCGAGGGTCAGGAATTCTTCCAAAGCGATCCATTCCAGCTCTTTCTTCTTGGCTGATGCGTTAATCTTTGCCCATATATCGGTACCGTTGGCAGCAGGATCACCATCGCGTTCAGAGGCGAGTTGTGCCACCTGAGCATCGAGTGCCCTGATCTCATTGTCCAACTTCCCACCGTCAACGTCAGTGTCCATGTACGCATTGACTTCAGCCGGTGTAGTATTAGGTTTAGCCTGTAGTGCATCGAGACCTTGAATATATGCTTTATCAACAACCCTGCGTCTCTCAACAAGCTCTTTCCGTTGTTCATGCAGCTTGTCCATTTTTGCTTGAACAACTTTTTTAGCTTTTTTGTTAGGTGTCCAAGCAGGAATGTTCATCGTCAACACAACCTCCTCGACACCTTGATACATGCCAATCTGATTGCGTTGTGGGTTGATTGCTTGACGCAGCACTTCAGGCTGTTCTACGGCATCCCGTGCAACAGTCCCTCCATCGGCCTCAACAGTGTCAGCCACGCTCTGAAGCTCACCGTTAAGCGACGTGAGGTGTTGCTGTACAGCATCTTCCTCAGACAGCCCATCAGCCACCAGTGCTTCAATAGCACTACGGTCTTGACTCGATAAGGCTTTACCGGCTTTCTTAAAACAATCAGCTAAACTGCTCACTACATAATCTCCATAAACGCTGCTGCAACCATCATTAGGATGTCGTCTTCTTCACGCATTTGCTGTTCCATTCTTGACCGGCTGGCGGGTCGAATCTCATCAATAATGCCGCCGCCAGATACTACACCGCTGACTACCTCTAACGGGTTGTCAAATATACAACCACCGTTCGCGTGTACAGGACTCTCGAACACGCATGACATTAGGTTGTCACCGCGAGGCCGTAGGCACCCAATAATACACCATCATTAGACCGTAACACTAACGTACCTGATTGACCGGGTAACAATGTAGACCCGAGGACAGGGATTGATATGATGCCATCGATGTCAGTCGTTTCAATCTCACCCTGCTCAGAGGGTGCAACGAAGTTGATCGGGTCAGTCTCATCGAACCATGCCCATGACAGGTTGCTCAAACTGGGGATCGCAACACCCGTCCTCGTAACCAGCGTACAACTTATTGTTTTCTCGCCGTTGGCAAATGCTACATCGTTACCGGTTAAGTCAAAGCTGCTGCTGTCAGCAGCCATCACTTTCCCTAGACGGAAAGCAGCGTCATTGCCAGTCATCGCGTAGGACTGTTGAACAGCAGTCAGTACCGCCCCGCCGCCACTATAGATAAACCCCGCGTTGTTACCGGTCAGCCCATATGACTGTTGGTCAGCGGTTAGAATGATGCTGCGGGTAAAAGCAGCATCGAAGCCTGTGAGGGAGTACGACTGCATGTTCGCAGTGAGAACCTCACCAACCTTCAACCCAGCAGCGAATCCTGTGAGAGTGTACGATTGCTGATCAGCAGGTAACTTGAGGCCGCGCTTGAAGGCAGCATCGAAGCCGGTCATCGCGTATGACTGTTGGTCAGCCAGCATTGTGACATCAGTGCCGAAAGCAACATCGAAACCGGTCAGTGCATACGATTGTTGATCGGCAGGTAGCTTGAGACTACGTTTAAAGGCAGCATCGAACCCGGTCATCACGTAGGACTGTTGATCAGCGGTTAGACTGACCCCAGTGGGGAGTGCGGCATCGAACCCTGTGAGTGCATACGACTGTTGGTCGGCGGGTAAGATGAGGCTGCGAGTAAAGGCTGCATCGAACCCTGTCATCGCGTATGACTGTTGATCAGCAGTTAGCTGTCGATCAGCGAGAAGGCTCGTTAAAGCGTTCCCTGTCAACGTGTATGATTGTTGGTCAGCAGTTAGGATGACACCGACATTCAATCCTGCGGCGTACCCTGTCAGTGTGTAGTCCTGCTGAACAGCAGGTAGCTGCCGATCCGCGAGAAGGCTCGTTAAAGCGTTCCCTGTCAACGCATACGACTGTTGATCAGCAGTTAATGTGAAGGCTGCGGCGGCGGCTGTGTACGTCCCAGTAATCGCTACATAGTCAACTTCAACATGACCGCCATCATTACCTTTTGACTTCGAGTAAAGCTGGCGTATTTCTACACTAGCCCCATCCCATGTGGCTTTGTTAGCTGTTGTGTTGGTGTATGCGAATGCTGTTACGGCTGATAGAACGTCAGTGGCACTTGTTATAGCAGCACTTACGGTAGAGAACGTACCACCCGCGTCAGCAGCAGCAAGTATGGTAGCCCCGTTGACAATCCGTATTTGCAAGCCATAGGTGTCATCTGCATACCCGACAACTGAGTAGTCAACCTGCCAAGACGGGTTGGCATCCATCGTATTGAAATCGGCGGGGGTGTTACCTAATGCGTGTGCTGAGGTTTCAAGATCAGTATCATTCGTAAAAGCATGACGGGTTGCGTCATTCGCGTCTAGCGGCGAGGCTGGTACAAGTGTTCCTAGAGAAGCCATCTATCCACAATTCCCGCAATCATTACATTTCATTCCCGGTGGGGGCCAATCACCGCAACCCATGTTTTTATAAGGCAGCAGGTCGAACTTAGGTTTTACTTCGGCTAGATAACGAGGGTCTTGATAAACATTCTCCCAGTTTCCAAGCTCTCTACGCAGACTGCATGACCACACAAACTCAGGCTGCTTGCTGGCTTCAAGGAACTCACAAACATTGCCCTCAAACCAGCAGCAGTGCGTTTCAGCTTTTCCGCAGAGAGACACGAGACATACCTATTAGACTATCTGAAGAACACCGTTCGCATCATCAAAGTCAACGGTCAGTGTCTCACCAGCGGCAAGCACCAGCGTTGAACCGTAATCATAGTAACCGATCAAAGCATCTACAGGGACGGTGGCAGTCTCGTTATAGATGTAAACATAACGGAACCCAGCAACCGGGCCAGCCCCAGCAGTCAACACCAGATCAGTCAGGGTCAGCTTATAAGTCCCGCCCGTCTGAGCAGATGACGTGGTGGTGATCACTCGCGTTGACAAGTTGGTGTAAGCCACCTGAGTGACGTTAGCCAAAATACAATCAGCCGTGAGCACAGACGGGTCTGGTGTCTCAGCCGCTGGTGCAGTGTTGGACAACGCAAGGGTCAGTACGTCAGCACCCAAGTTGTGAGTCTTCTCGGCAAGGTGCTCGATGAACCCGTTTAGTTTAACGAATGTAGCCATTGGTACTTCCTCAGTTTAGTGTTGGGGTGTCTGGCGCGACGGTCATACCGGTGATGAATCCACGAGTATTGCGTTGCACATTAAATCGGTAATTGGGTTTTTCTACAACTGGTGGTGTTTTCAGTTGTTCGATTAATTTTTCCAACGGCTTCAAGTCAACTGTGCCGCCCTTAAAATTAACAAGGGCTTTCGTGAGATTAGTCACAGCGGTTGCCATCACATCACATTGGGCTTGGTTCATTTGCTGTTGTGTTTCTGCAATCTCCCGCATCTGTTCAATGAGCGTGGCAAGCCCTTCGACCACCATCGGTTCGACATCCTCTTTTTCAATCGTCGCACCGCTCGACATGAGCTTCAGTAATTCAGCAGCAGATAGCTTACGCATTGAGGCACCTCAATATCTGGTCAACAACGTTTCGTCTTTTCATGGTGTCGTCAAATACCTTCTGAGCAGATTGGGTTATGGTAACAGGTTCTTTAGTGCCTTCAATCTCAACCTTCTCACTGATGGTAGCATCACCAAAGTCTTGAGTGGCACTTAATGGTTGGGCCAGCAAGTTGTTCGAGTCAGTGTAGTCAGGATCAAAGGCGGCATTGACTGACCTTATTTGAGAGGGGTTAAACACCGCAAGCTCGATAACAGCACCACTAGCATCAATAACCCGTACACCATCATACCCTTCATCTTTCCAGCTTTGAATCAAAGCCGCATGTTTCTTAGGGTTCTCATGGAGCATTACCCCGAGGTCAGTTTTCTCAACCACCCTGATGTCTTTAGTTTTCTTAACCCGCGTGAGTAATCTCAACGTGTTTGGGGCGGTGCCGTTTGTAGCAGCAGATTTAGCATAGAAATTAGAAATATGGGGTGATGAAGTCAGGTATGCTCCCTTGCCCAAAAAGCCACCGTCACGATCACCAAAGGTTGACTCATCAAACGACGCATACTCTGACTTTGTGCCGTGTAACATTACTTCAACTATATTGTAACCTTGCTCGTGCGCTCTCAACATTCGAGCGTCGTGTGACATATCCAAACCGCGTGCAACAGCTTGACTCCACTCATGGGTTTCTTCTTGCGTCAATGCTTCAGCACTCAGCCGAGCCATTTCGCCGGTCTGTGGCCCTTCAACTCTGAACCCATACCGTGTAAATGCTTGCTCAAGAGTGAGACCGCGTTCTTTAGCAAACACGGTCATATAGGCGGGAACAAATTTTGCCATGACACCGGCGTTTTGCGGTGACACTTGACCCGTATCTACAAGCTGATCAACTACTGATTTATAAAGAGCCTGTGCTTCAACATACTGACTGACGTTTTCATTCGCCCTGTCAGTTAAGCGGCTCATGTACCCCTCGAAACTAGCCCTCGCCTCTCCTTGACGGAAGGGGTTCACTGTCTCCTCGTTTAACGTCATGCCCTGCTTTAAGGCGGCAAGGTGATCGGTACCGGCAATATCAGTAGCAAAGTCGGCTACCGGTACACTGATGTCAGTGTCCGAGGAGCTGGATTCTTCTAATTTATCTTTTATTAATTTTAACGCAGGGTCGGCGTTAATTTCTTCATCGGTCTTACCCTGCAAGTAAAGCGTCGCAAGGTCTCCATCGATGAACACATGGGTGTTATTTTCCCCATCAGCTTGCTCAACAAAGTCCCTGAATTTCTCGGGGCTGCGTTCTTTTAGTTTCGCTTCACTGGCCGACTCATTGATCGCATCGAGCTGAAGTATTTCATTCTCAGCAAGCCGAAGTCGATTCGAGTTATGCTGGTAAACTTGAGTAGTAGTACCAACTGACCCGAACACCATGCTGGCCTGAAGACCCATTGCCCCTGCCTCACCTACGCGATCCCATGTCTCAGGGGCGAGGAGGATGTCAACCACTTCTTCGGCTGACATATCCTTAAACGACTCAGGATCAGCAACTTGTGCCAATGCACCGCCCATGAGGGTAGTAAATTCTTGAATGCTCTCAGTGACTCCTTCGGCCCCCATTGCCAACATATACCCGCCAGCAATCCTTGTGATCACGTCTCTGCCTGTCTCGGTCAACAATGCTTGCTTGACACGGTTACGCAAGGCGTAGCGTAGAGCAGGGGTTACGGTGCGTCCGAGTGCCACGATGGATAATGACTCAAGTCCCGCGTTTACAGCACCCACCAAGAATGAGGCTTGTGCTGCAATCTCTCGGTCAAGAACATTACCGTCGTCATCTTTCATTATTGAAAATTCAGAAAAAGCTGCACCGCCTTCTAACTCGAACGCCGCTTTCGCTACACCAATACGACCGCCTATTTTAGCTCCCGGCGCACCGGCAGCGAGAAATGTAGGTATCGCACCCGGCCCACCTGTAGCAAACGCAGCAGCAAGAGCAGGAACACCCCCTGTAAGGAGAGCACCTGCACCCGCGCCTTTTACGCCTTCTTTAGTGATGTCCCACAAGATCGGTAACTGTTCAGCCGCCGTCAATGGTGCACCAGTAAAAAAGCCTAAATCTGTGCGTCGCTTGGTGTTCTGTATTTTCGATAAATCAGTCAACCGCTGCGTGTCTTCATCAGTCAACGGAGCAGTGTCAAATAGAACAGACATAAAGTCTTTAGTGTGAAGCTCAAACGCATCCACATTCGCGCTACCGCGTACAACCGAATTGTCTATGTCTCTGAAGTATTGAATGTTCCTGTCAGACATTTTTTGGTTAATGTCTTTCCACTTGCTGATTGTATTTTCCAATCGCACAGTGGCAGGAATATCATCGTGAATTGCTGCCGCATTTTCATACTGGCTCAAGTGCTCATACGTCGCAGGGTTCTTCTGCGCCATGTCGTAAAAATCAATACTGTCTAATTGCTGAGTACGCTTGATCGAATCAGGGTCAGCTTCAATGACCGCCGAGGGGAGTCCTGTTTGATCGGACAGCCGTTTAGTCTCAATAAACTTATCAGGGTTCACCTTGATTGCTTCATTGAGTGTAGGGCGTAATCGCTGGGCTTGTTCGACCTGTGCGGTTTTTACGTCTTCAGCTATATTCCGAACTACCGGCAGCTTTCCGTTCAGCGATGCTTCTTCCGGGGTAGCTCCTCGATGAAGTGCTTCGATTTGCTTGTCTTCTGTAGGAGACACGAGGTTGCTTTCTCTCGATTTTCTGAGATCATCGTCAAACCGCTCGTGTATTTTTTTATCAACGGCCCGAAGTTCTTCGTGCGTTTTAGCGGTGGGCCATTTTATACCGGAATCTCTCGCCCTCTTAATCGCTTCTTCGTTGCTGAGAATTTTACCATCCCACACAGTCGGGACTAACGTCGGCACACCCTCAAAATCAACACTCAAAGTCCGAACAGTAGAAACAGACCCATCGTCATTTGGGACACCGCCTGACTCCAACTCTCTCAGGTGATGAGTTGTAATCGGATCAAGTTTTTTCGGTTGAGGTTTGATCTCCTCAACAGGAGGAGCTGACTCAATCGAGTCCCAATCAACTTTCCCAATATCAAAGTCCACTATTGTACGCCTTTAGAATGTTCTCAGCCGTCACGGGGATGTCGTTCTCAATTAAGTTGTCACGAATGTCAACAATATATTTTTCAACTTTAGGGCTTCTACCGAGCTTAATGGCGACACTATTCATCGCCATGACATCAGCAACTGGAGTGTTCTTGACGGTGTGATTTACATCAAACTGATACCACGGTTTATTGATGATAATCTCGCCGGTGGTATTAGTAATAACAGATTGCAACTCAGTGGGAGTTAGCTTGGCCCCTTTGCTGTCTTCTGCTAGTTTGAGACTGGTTTGCATGGCTAAGTAAAACTCATTTACTTTTTCAGCTTCAGCCGTGTTTCGATCCGCTGACTCTCCGAAAAGATCATTGGCGGCTTTAACCATTACCTGCGACATCGCAGTTAAATAAGTATTGTGCTTCCCTTCTTTCGCGTTGGTAATTGCGGTCTTAATTGTACCTAAATCAGAAGACGACAATTTATCAACGTAATCCGTCCAGTCAAGCTCTGCTAGTTTATTAGGCGAGGTTGCCACTAGGCCGTGAAGCAACGCCTGATTTGTGACAGTCTTTTTACCGGCTCTCAGTTTAGTTTGTTGGTCATAGGTCAGAAGATTCCAAATGTCACCCGCCTTTTGCTGAAACGCCGCCGCTGAGAGGCCACCTGTCGCAACTGAGTCACTGAACACAACTTCTTGGGCATACTCCCAAGCGTCAGCCTTGCTTTCTTTTTCAGCAGTAGAGTCCTGACGGTACAGCCTGTCAATTTCTATTCGGGTAGACTTGCGTAGTTCTGCTTGGTCTTCTCCTGACAGTTGGGCTTCAGCCGCATCGAGGGCTTCCGTGCGACTCAAGTTGTCGCGATGAAGGGAGCTGGCGAGATTAATGGCAGTGGAAGCATCAACTGATGTTTTCTCAGCCTTTTTCTTCGTGACGATCGCTGCTTCAATTTTTAACTTGTCTGGCCCTTCCAGTCGCTTACCGAGTCGTTCAAGCAAATCCTCACCAGCAGCAGCACTTTTAGCAGTGGCCGCAGTGATAGCAGCAGACGCGAACGATGAACGGTATGTCTCAAGGCTCTCCCGCATTGCATCGCCATCGAGACCCATCTTATTATTAATATCGATGATGGCCTGTTCACCCAGCGACTCTTGAACCTTCAGTCCCTCGGCATCGTTCCAGCTCAACACGGCATTCTCGATGGTGTTCTCAACTTGAGATTTCATGGTGGCAACTTCCCACGCATTAAACCCGCTGCTGGCATGTCTCATTATACTGCTGTTACCGCTGGTCACATGCTGCTGGGCAACTCGATTGAACATCCGTTTGGACTGTTCACTGCTCAGTGAGGCACCGTGTTGCTTCTGCAACTCGCCCAACGCTGTACTCACGTCTTTGGCCCCGTCGTAAGCATTGCGGCCCTGAGTGTTGAAGTACCCCTCATCAGGATCGAAGAAAAGTTTGTTCTTGTCACGTTCAAATAGTACCGCTGCTTCCTCGGCTGCTGTGGTGTCGATGCGTTGTTGCATTTCGATTAAGTCGTTACCGACCGAACTGGCTGCATCAGCCGCATAATTTAAACCGAACGAGCTGGCAGGAGCGTTACGCGCACGAGGTTTACTAGCAATTGCGGTCTCAACCTTTGGAAGACCGTACTGTTCCACCTTTGGCATTAGGCAAACCCTCCAAACTGACGAGCTGTGTTGACACCTTGAATGCCAGTAAAGTCAGTAGCGGATACCGTGGATAGTTCACTAATTGCAGCACTGTCTGTAGCGAACCACTTGTCAGCCACACCTGACCCAGCAACAGTCCCCGCAGCTTTAAACAATGAACTGGTAAAGGCTGACTTGCCACCCGCCTTCGCAGCTTTACCTTCAGCACGAGTGAGTTTGGCTTGCTCATCCAACGCATTAGCAGCGTCTTGAAAGTTGCTGCGAATTTTTAGTGCATCAGCGTTGCCAACAATCTCGGTGTCCGTCTGAAGCAGCATTGCCGATCCACTGTTGACGTTCACACCGTTGGCTGCTGCTTGAGTACGCTGGCGAGAGATCATGTGTTGAACTTGGTCGCGGTGCCGAATTTCTTCTTCAGTACCTTTGTTCCGAGTTCTTATGGCCTCGTTTTCAGATAGCCGAGCATTGTACTTGGCAACACTGTTGGCGTAGTCACCTTGCTGTTTAGCGGCATAACCCTGCATGACAGTAGAGACACCAACTACAATGGCACCGATCGTTGCGGGTTCACACATTATGTCTTCCTCAAATGAAACTGGTGGAACAATTCTTTATTGATCCCATATTCTACCGGACTTTCTATCGTGAACCCTAATGCTCTTAACCACTTGATACTTACATGATTTTCAACATGAACATGATTCACTAACAGGTCACTTTCCTTCAGCATGTCCTCAACTACATCAAAGGATGCTCTCAGGAACGGCCTACGGTAGACAGATACTTTTTTGGTACCTAACATCCACGGCGATCCGACATGAGTAATGGCTGATTCACCGGTGCTTAACCCGAACACACAAAACGGTTCACCGCTGATCGAGGCGACTGTACTAAATTGCGAGTTCTTAACACTAAACTGCAACGCCTCATAAGGCGCATGACCATGTGACGCAGCAACCTCACGCACGTCCTGCTCTCTCATATTATCTGCTATGTGTCTAATCGCAGCAGGGGTGGGTTGACTGAAATTAACCTCCAACTGAGACATCAGGGATCACCGAAAGAATTGATATAGGGAGGGGTGATCGTTGTTCAATGCGTACTGCGCCACTCTTTTCCCACATTGGTTCAATGTGAATGTCCTGCTTAAAGGAACGCAGTGGCATGGTGTCGTAGTTGTCAGACTCAAATCGAGGCTTAATTTCACGGATTCTACCCGGCGCACCGAAGTCATCGATGGGGCCAACCCAGCCGCCTCGCGACGCTTCAACCTCAATGGTGACTCTGCTCACTGATATTTGTCGGGGCTTCAGTGCTTCAGCGGGTATATCAACATCAAGAAGTTCAATCGCAGGGAGATATGATAACCCGACGTGTACTCGTGATGCGGCTGTTGGTATCGTAATCGACCCGCTTGCTACGGTGACTTCTTCAACCTCATTCCCATCAGCCAGTACAGCTACAGCCTTACCCTCAAGGTGATCAAGGCCATTGATCGTTGTCACGGTAAGTCGCACATCACCCAGCTCGATGTAGGCAGTAAAAGCAGTGCCATCGATGTCAGTGTCCTCGATATAATCTGTCAGTTCAAAGGTGTTTGTCGCTTTGTTGGCAACCTTGTAGCGGTTCCCGTTAAGCTCAGTCATGCCGACAACATCATCAATATCGACAATATCCCCATTAGCAAGCCCGTGAGCCGTTGCTGTCACTACGACAGGATTCGCCTGAGTTGCGCCTGAGATTGTGATCGGCACATCAAGAGTCAGCCCTGAGTCAACAAAGAATGAGTCCTTTACGTTCGCTGTAAAGCGCGGTTCCATCCGTTCAATGTATCGAACAGTGCTGCCATTGACCACGCGTTTAACGGTCATATACACCGCATCACGACCATCTTCACTAATAGTAGCAATAGACTCGACAACGCCACCGAGGTCATGTTGATGCCAGCCCCATACCTGATGTTCTCGTTGGTAAGTTAAACCCAACAATTTACCATCACTACGAGCACACCATACGATCCCATAGGGTTCAGCCGCAAAGGTCATTTCATCAATAGTATGACCTTCAAACAAGTGTTCTGACATCAACGATAAATCATTACCGGTATATTTATCAGAACTAAATTCGTAGCCTAAGTCGCGAATGCGTGTGCCTTTTTCCTGAACGTACAACGCTGTGCTGTTGATCACTACCGGTGGCACCCATGATGAACCATTGTACGACTGGGGTTTAAATCCAACCGTAGCCGGGGTCATCACGCTGTCCTTACCCTCGGTCATAATCCACTCACCGCCTGAAGTCAGCAGAATCAAAGCGTCAAGCGGCACGAGGTGTCGTATCTCATTCACTTGTTGAGCAAATAACACTTGAGTGATCGAGTCGTCATCCTTGGCAGGGGTGGACAGCCGGAATGAAAGCCGGTTCGCCGTTTGAGTAGCAAACAATGTTTGAGGTTCATTGTTGGTATTCGCAAATACTTGCCGTTGTTGGTAGTAAGTATTAACCGCTGGCTTATCGTTAGCCGCAGTAAACGGCTGGCGGTCAGCTTGAGGCGCGTCACTTGTCAACGGTGCTTTGTTATAATCGATAAAATTACTTTTCTTCGAGTCGCCGATCCACCCGTATATATCCGTGTTATTCGACGGGTCTTTGTAGATGCGGTAGTGATCAGCACCGGTTACATTGGCCCATTGCAATGCAACACCGTAGGTGGTGGATAATGATTTACAGTTGATGCTGGACTCGGCTGAAGGCAATGATTCAACACCGTCGGCATTGACCGCTGTCACCACATATCGATAGGTCTTGTAGTAAGTGCCGCCGCCAGCGGGATCGCCAGCGTTACTCACGCCGCCGCCACCCATTGTGTTAATCCCACCACTGACATAGGCACCGAAAGCCGTACCATCCACGTCTCTTAGCGTAAATGTTTCTGTACCTGCGATCTGATCGTATGCGTTGACAGCCCCTACTTCAAACACCTCCCCGTTTAATTGAGTGGTGCCCACCACGCCGGATATGATCACTTCGTTATTGACGTTGACAGGGCGAAGAACAGGCAACCAGAAAAACCCAGCAGCAGTCGGTGTGAAGGAGATCGACACCGTGACCGGGTTGGTCGTAGTGATGTTAGTGATGGTGTAAGCCAACGCTCCTGAAAATATAGGAACGTCGATAATGGGGGAGTAATCAATCGTCGTAATTGTCCACACGTCGTGAGCAGTACGACTTAAATCGTAAGGGTTGTGACTGGGGTGGGTAATTGTCATCACGTCGGCTGACTGAGCAAACACGAGGCGCGGTAACTGGGCAGTAGTGTAAGGGGTGGTTAATTCAAACACCTTCTCAGAGGTACCACCGGAGGTGTACGCGGTATACCCGGTGCCATCGATGCCGTCCAGCGTGAAGGTGTTCGCGCCAGTGCTTGTGAGTTGATACAGCTTACCATTAAGCTCAGTCATGCCTACGATGGCATTAATGCTCACCGTGTCGCCAGTAGTGTATCCGTGTGCGGTTGCGGTTATCTCAACAGGGTTGGCCTGAGTAGCCCCTGTAATCGTCTTAGCTGCCGATACTACCAACCCGCCATCCTTGATCACTCTCATCTTCAAGTTCTCAAAGACAAGCATGTAGGTCTGTTCAGTGTTGAAGCTGAAAGGGATTAGTCGTGCGCGAGCACTATGACTGAGTTGTCCTGCGATGTAACGTGTGCCGGGGCGACTATAGACACCCCCTTGAGGGCGTACCATGAAGTTCTGGCAAAGGGCTAGTCCTGTTGCGTATTTGACTAGATCAGCACGGGAGCGAAGTGCGGGAGCTATCTCACCGGACGTAAAACTGCGTTGGGTGATCTCAGGCACAAACTAACTCCTTACATTAATAAAATCGCTTATAACAGGTTCAGCGTACTGCTCGTTTACGTTCTCAACTTCAGCCGCACCAACGTGTTCTTGGTAGATAGATAGGGCAGAGCTTCGTAGACTACCACTTTTGTCGCCGCCTACAATGGGTTCAGCCAGTTCAGCAGCTAAGTACCACTGAAAGGCCATGATAAATGAAGGATCAAACAGTGAGGTGTCTTCTACTCTCGCACGGTAGTCAACACGCAAAGTACCTTCATTAGCAAGGATCACTTTAGTGCCGTCTACATTGGCAACTTCGTACTTGATCTGGCGAGTTAAATCGGTGCTGTACACGTCCTCGATGTGCCGAGGTCGATACGAGGAATCAGTTTGAGTGAACTCCTCTATGTCAGGGATTAACCGGTTGATTCTCAAGCAGTCAGTTGGGTACTGATAGACGTAGGCCCAGTTAAACACATCATCAGCCAACTCAGCTAACGGTACGATCTTATGAGCAAACTGCCAAGCATGAGACCGTAGTAAAAAATCCCGTACAACAGGATACTTCAATGAACACTGCTGCGCCTGAAGACTTGATTCAGTCAACGAATTAATACTACCGGCGCGAATGTTAGACAGTGCGAGGTTACATATATCGATGACTGAACTCATTTATAAAGTCTCTACAGGGGCGGCTGCATTAGGAGGATCAACAAACGTCACTTCCGCAATGTCTTTCTGATCCGACGCTTTCTTCTCAGCGGCTTCTTTCGCTGTTTTTTTAACTGTTTTTGCACGAGCCTTTTGTTCGGCGGGCGTTTCATCTTTCATCCGTTCAAGACAACTGGGTACGTCTTTCAAAGGAGCCTCGAAGTGAACAACATCGTGTTTACCACCGGGCTTTCGATAGGTGCCTTTGATGAAACAAGTTTCCACAACTTTATATCGAACCATGTTACTTCTCCCTCAGTAAAAAAAGCAGGGTGGCCGAAACCACCCCACTCAATTATACACCAGTTACGTTGGTCTGATTGCCCATTGTAATACCGGCAGTAACTTGACCGAGCGTTGGTGCTGTACCCACTACGACATACTCAATACCGAGATAACGCTCGGTAATGTCGTTAGGTAAAACATCAATGCTGATCTGCTTACCAGCTACTAGGTCAGCCAAAGCAATCGTTTGTGACGCGATTGCAGTGCCCAACGCGGTAGTTGCGCCAGTGGAGATAATAACCTGCAACGTGGTGAGGTTGTTGAAGGCTACGGTGACTTGTACTAAGACGGGAATCTTAGTGCCTTTACCAATGTCACGAGTGAATGCTGCGGCACCGCCGTAAGGGGTACCGGGAACACCAAGATCGATAACATTAGTTGAATCGGCTGAAGCTGTAATAGCTTGATCATCCGAAAATAGTTGCTGCGCTGAAAAGATCATATTTATTTCCTCAAAAAAGTGAGAAGTGAGCGGCGAACCGCCCAGCTCAATTACACTACTCGTGCTTCAGCGTTAATGATCGCATCAGTTTCACGAATCGGAATACCGCGATAAGTCATTACTTCCTTACCTTCGATCTCCATTGGCTTCAGACGAACAAAGCTGTCGGCTGCTCCGGCATTACTTGCCAGTGCATCGAGTGCTTCCAGTACGTCACGGTTACAGTAGATAGCCATACGACCACCTGCAACACGGCGTTGCTGTAGCTTGTAGTACGCTTTACGCATAAAGGCATACAACAGCACAGTACCAGCAGCCATCGCAGTAGTGTCGATGTTCGCAATACGCGAAACATAACGCCAATCTTTAACAGCCAGTCCAACGTGCCAAGTGAATTTTTCTTCCTTGGCGAAGTAAGGATTACCAGCACCATCAAGTACACGTTGACGACCCATGTCTTCACGAGAAACACCCGCGACCGTACCTTTGGGGTACAGCAAGTGACATTGGTTATCACCCCAAGTAACGAACCAGATCGACGTGTTAATGCCACCAGTACCACCTGCATCGATGATCTGGTTGCCGTTAGGAGCAGACAAGTCATTGAAGCGTGGAGACAGACCCATAAATTCTTCAGGATCAGAAGCCGAGTTACCGTAGAACATTTTAGTCGCAACTTCTTGATTCATCGCTTCCAGATAGCTCATCGCTTCACTAAGACGTACTGCGCCTTCATTCGTCGAGAGAGCCAGCAAGCGTTCATCAATCGTGCTCAGACCTTCAACGAAGCCAGTGGTGTCTTCAACCTGTGCCTTACCGGATTTACCCTGAGTAATGCCTTGGTACAGACGACCCCAAGCAACAGATGGTAGACCTGTGCGAACGGTGTGCATGTGAGTGGTACCCTTGTTACATTCGACAGCCATTGCGTCGTCTAGTACAGGGTTCATTTCAGCAAGCATTTCAATAACTTCAATAAATTGACCGTTACCGTCTTGCTGCTTGTATATGTCGATTAGATCGACAAAAGTGGCACCTAAAGTAGCCATGATGTGTTACCTCTTAATTAGCGGGTGATGTTGGGTAGAGTGTAGAAATACGATCGGACTGCTTCGAGTTAGGGAGACCGCCACCGGGGTTGTCTTCCTTCATCAAATTACCTACATTCCTCATCGCACGGATAATCTCAGGATGGTTGCCCAATCCTGTTTCTTGCAGCAAGGCATTCAACTCCGGCGTACCAACCTTACTTAATCCTAGCTGGGCAAGTCCGACAGTTTCATCGAACTTATCACCACCAAAATCAGGATCAGCCTTCGACTGGTCGTACCATCCTTGCTTTTGCTGCTCATACGCACCCGCTTGCCCCTCGGAGGTTTGCTGCACTAAATCTGCCGCGAGATCAATGTACTTCTGAGCCTGTGCTTGAGTGAGACCGTCGGCTTTAAAAAGCTCGGCGGCACCTCCCATCACTTGCTCATTCAGTACCATTTCATCCGGTAGAGTAAAGTCGGCATACACTTCAGGAACAGTGTTGTCATCTGAACCGCTATCATCCGCTGACGGTGTTTCACCATCAGCAGTAGAATTTTCACCGTCAACAGGTGGAGTAGTCTCACCGTCAACAGGGGGTGTAGTCTCACCGCCGGGGGGCGTGCCTATGCCATCAGTCGGTACTACAGTTTCTTCAATGTCCATTACCAGTTCTCCGTTATCATTAGCGCAAATTTGTCAGGGGCCATTTCTTTTAACTTATCTACTAGCTCCACCGAGTAGGCCCGTCGTCCGGTAAAGTAAGCATTTGCATAAGGGTCAATATCAAAAATTTCACTGAAATACCCCATGTCATTTATCACACCGAACATAACTTTACGCATGGTGCGGTTAGATAGTACCTCAGTAATCTCGGCAATTTCAATCGCTTCTGCATTTTCCGTGCCAAGATCATCGTCCTCCACCGTCATGCTCCTGCGTTTTGCATGAGTTTATCGATCGTTCCACCTTGACCAGTGTCCGTGTTCGATATTGTCTGAGCGGTGTCAGCCATCTGCTGTCCCTGCTCCATTGCTTGTGCTTGTGCGGCGGCTTGCTGTTCTGCTGCCACCAGTGCGGCCACATCATCATCACTCCTGATAATGGAAGGGTTCACCCCGAGCGCATTCGCGTACTCATCAATAGACTGAGAAGCATCAATTTTGTGACGTGCTTCAGGCCATATTTGTGTCATTTGCCCAGCGAAGGCAGTGATCTGTTCGATCGCGCTTACCGACACCATGCGTTGAGCTTGTGCCAGCACAGATACATACTCGACCTTCAGCTCACTGTTTTGCAGTGCTTCAGGTGGTACAGGCAGCACACCGTTCTCTTGCAGGAGGTCAAAGGTACGATCGATCAACGGATCGAGCAACTCACTGTGTAGACGTTCGAGCACTGGCCCCAACATCAGTAATTTTTCTTCGTGCTTCTCAGCAACCTCGCGAGCGGTGATCTGACTGCGATCACTGTTTGCCAGCATGAGAAATAAGTCTTCATAGAACGCACGACTAATACGACGCTCCACTTTGTTATTGATGGCTTCCATCACCGCTAAGTCAGGCTTGTCGTCATAAATCGACCGTAGGCCCGTTGGGTCAGTGGTAGCCAGCTTATCTCCCGACCGTAGGCTCTTGGCTGCTCTCACGAGTGCTGCTGGGCCTTGAAGGGGTGGATCAACCATGCGATCCAGTGCTTGATACAATCGACGCTCACCGAGCTGAAGCATCTTAGCGTCACCGAGTGCAGTCATACCGGGGCAATCAGTCGCGTAGACATCCTCACCGGTGACTTCCCACCGTGGTGATAATACAGGGAACGTGTCGAACCCTGACTCTCGTAGGAACTGGTTACTTCTCAGCGTGCTGGCTCCAACCTCGTAGTACACGGAGCGCACCGCCTTGTCGCGTGCCATCGGTGACATCTGTTCACGGTCATCATTCGGCTCAACAACGTGAACCAGCTTGACACCGAACTCAGTGTTACCTTTCGTCCATTGATCTCGCACATGCTCACTACAGTTCTCGATCCCAAACTCTTTGACGCACTGCCCTACGGTATACTCGAACTCGCGATACATCGTGTCAACAATGTTCAACCCGTTCATGCCGAGCGTATAGCTCCCAGCAGTGTAAGGACGACACCGTATGACGTTCTCGAAGTCATTGAACACACCCATCACAGCCGTACCGAACACGCCTAACTCAGCGTACAGGGTGTGCAGTGAGTTGTAGGTGTTCGACTGTGCGAATACTTCGTACATGATCTGTTGAACGCGGTGCAGGTACGACACCACGTCGGGATTGTCTTTCAGTCGAGGGTCAGAGGTGCTCAGACGAAACCACGGGCGTGCTGGTGAGGTAATACCCGCCATCATCCCCGAGGCCAATGTCCGAGAAGCCAAGCGGCTCGTATTGTTGATCTGCTTGGTGTTGCGCTTGTGGCCCTTGTTGTAGTCGTCAGTTAAGAATCGCCCACGGTGAGCAAGGTGGTTGTCGCTCAATTCCTGATAGATTGGAATAAACGAAGACCGCTCGCTGGTGAGCAGCTTTAATCGTGAGTTGAACTGCTTAACTGTCGGTTTCATTTACGCACCAAGGAGCACTTTAGTGGATGTTGGGGCTGCACCAGTTGTACCGCGTGTAGAGGTCAGGATGGTGCTGTTTTCTGATTTACCCGATGCTGCTCTACGGCGACGCTTGTCTGTGCCGCCGCTCTCGGGGATACCGTCGGGTGCCGTCGGTGCTTCTGGTAGTACGGGTGGTGGTCTTTGCTTCTTCGGGCTACTACTGCACATTCTGGAATCCTCTTGTGCGACTAGGCAATAAGTGTGCCAAGTCTATCTGTATCACTGTCATCTGTCTAGCGGGTGGTAATCATCCCTATAATCCTCTCGCAGCCCTATAGCTGCATCTTCCATGCCGCGATCAACTTCTCGCGGTGGTACGTCATACGCGAACGTCAGTGCCAAGGCATCACCCCAGTCAGGTGACTTCATGCCACGCTTCTTCATGTCGTCTTTCTTCTCAAGGCACAACTGATCCTTCTCGTTGTGACCGTACTCACGGTGCGTCAGGTCACTCTCAAGCTCGGGATCATCAACGATCGCACCGCCCTTCATCACCCAGTCACGCATTCGTGACCACATTTCAGCCGCCTTGTTGCGGTAGAACTTCTTCTCATCAGCACTGCCACCGAAGTTCACCCCGATACAGTGGTATCCAAGCTGCACCATACGGTCACAGATCGGCCCACCAAGGCCAGTCTCATCGATAAACATCACGTCAGGCTTATGGCGGTCATACAGTACGGTGAGCAGTGATACTACCTTCGAGGAGTCTCGCGACTTCTCACCGGGTATCCTGTACACCTTCTCACTCTTAGCGTCCCACCCACGACGGAACTGGATCATGCAGTTATCCTCACCACCACGGGCGAGGTCTACTCCTGCGATCAATGGGTCGTTGCCGATGTACCGTCCTGATCCACGCTTCATCGCCTCAGTAACACTGTCAGACGGTATGAACTGCATGTCGCCGCCACGAGGGAACACACCACGCACCCGAACACGGAAAAAGTCAGAGTCATCGCCCCAATCCTTCTCCCACTGTGCGATCAGTGTCTTGTTAGTCATCTTGGCTCTACGACTGTCGATCTGTCGTGTGTTCCATCGGTGTGTTGACCTACCGAAACACTCTCGGAATCGACCACTGTTACGCGTTGGGTTACCGAACACGAAGAACATCGGCTCACCGTCTGTCAGCCCACCCTCGGCAACCTCCCAAATCTTATCAGGTACCGCTGATGCTTCGTCGAAGATGTAGAACGGTGTGGATGATGCACTGTGCAGCCCAGCGAATGCTTCGCTGTTCTCCTCACGACACGTCTGAGCGTCCACACGCCAGCTCTCAGGCCATTTGCGGTGATACATGGACATTGAGCCGCGTGCGTTGTTGTACTCGAACCAGTGGCCCACAATGCAGCGTGAACGCCACTTGCCAAGCTCGCCCCATGTCTTAGTGCGTAACTGGTCAGAAGTGTTTGCTGTAACGATGCCTTTGGCGTGTGGCCGTGTTGCCATGATCCATAGGATCAACCATGCAGTCAGTGCTGATTTACCGATGCCGTGGCCTGATGATGTAGCCTCTCGAATAGGGTCTACTGGTGCGACTCCGTTGAAGCGTCGCCGTTGTACCTCCTCACCGATCTCGATCAGGGTGTCGCGTTGCCAATCATCCGGGCCTTCAAAACCCTCAAGCTCACCGTAGTTCCAATCGAATGCCCACATGACGAAGCCAAGCGGGTCGGCGTAAAACTGTGCAACCTCATCAGCCAGCATAAGATCAACATCTTGACCCGCACCAGCTACCATCGATTGCTCAATACTCAAAAGAATGACACCTCATCACCCTTACCCGAATTGCGGTCACGGCCTCGCTTCAGACGTTGTAACAGTTCGTCGTTGGTGCTGACTTCCATCTTGATTTCTTTAGCTACGAAGGCATCGACCTGCTTATGCTTGCCGATGTTCACCAATGCGTTCATACCTGCACTCAGTTGACCGCGTTGCAGTGCGATGGCATGGATGTCCACCATGTTCCACAGCACCCAATCAGCATTGACCACAGCTTCATCCACACGTTGAGCGAGGATGTAGTCGATGGCGGCGATGATGTTGGGCATTTCGAGAAGGGTTTGACCGTAGTCAGGTGAAAAACCTGCGGCTTCAGCGGCGCGTCGCGGTGCACAGTCCTTCAGATATTCAACGACGAACAAGGCGTGCTTGTAGGTCAGTTGAACGTCTGGAAGACTACCGTTCGCAAGCTGATGTGCTGATATACGTTTCTTCATCCTCCGAGTTTGGCACGGTTATTGCCTAATTGTCAAAAAAAGGATGCGCCACTGTTACCGGCGAGCGTGGTTAAATTGCTCCACCTCATATCGCGACGGTCACCATTGCGGAACTGAACGTGCCCTTGAGGGAACTCACCGGTCATGTACAGCCAGATGATCTTGGCAAGGTTGTAGTGGTTATTGTTGACTGTGATACGCATGGTGACGTAAGTCTCCTCCATCATGTAAGCATCCCACTTCACAAGCTCATACCCGGTCGTCTCTCCGGCGAACCGACGGTTCCACCCCTTAGCATAGCCAACGGTCTTAAAACTCGATAGAGGGCGTTCACGCCACGTTACATCACCGGTCGATGGGTTATAGTTAATCAAGGCTCTCAGGTCATCATATTTCACTGTATATTCTCCTATAATTTAGCGTGTCACATAGTAGCACATTTACCATCAAACATACTGGTAATATCTTACTGGTAATATATAACACTCTCACTCCTCTGTTTGAGGTAGCTCCGGTGCTAAATGTAAAAAACATTTTTTTCCCGGCTAGAACACCCCGAAAATGAGGAGTGAGAATCACTCGTCGTCTCTAGCCCAGTCATACTGTAACTATCAGGTTATATTCTAGTATATTATACTGTTAATAAATAAATATGAGTGGCGTGCTATCAGTGGTTTTCAGAAGGACTCTCATGTATTTCACCCGTATGTGGACGATTTTATAATGCAGGTAACATTTCCGTTTTTCATCCCCACAGGCATCAAACACGGTCATACTATTTAACATGCCCATACTATTCCCCAACACGCTCATACTATTTCCCCAACACGCTCATACTATTTCACATGCCCATACTATTTCACATGCTCATACTATTTCACACACTCATACTATTTCCACTTGCACCCTTCAATCACTGTGCTACAATGTGAGACAAATCACAGGAGAATCACCATGAAATACGCACATTACTTCAAACATCTACTCATCATTTCCACGACCCCACAACCCATCGGTATCACCATCAAAGTAGCCGGTAAGAAAGAGGCTCGCCAGTTGGCAGCACAGCATAACGCTACACCTTGGAACTTTTAGCATGAACTACAACGATTACCGCAAGGCACAAACAAAGACTAGCGCGCTAGAGATCGCTGCATTCATCTTTGTAACAGTCACAGCACTGGCAATGATTACAGCACTTACGTTCACCGCAGCACTGGCTACAGGAGCATCACTATGAGCCGTTACCTTCGCATCGCACGAGAGTTCACCAATTCAGGCGGGTACGACGACCTGCTCAATGATGGTCAATGGTATCACCTGAGTCAGTGGCTCAAGGCTAACCACCCTCACAGTGACATTGAGCGCGTCATCGATGGCCTTGATGAGATCAGAGCCGAGACTGACCTGCCACCCATGAGCCGCAGCTAGGATTTGCCAGACTGTCTTCTCACGAGGGCAGTCGAGTAAACCAACGCTAGGAGTAAGCTAAAATGAAACGATATATCCATGATAAATTTCTCGACCACAACCCCACCCACCTTGCCACCATTCTCGGTGCTGATTTCTACGAGCACCCCATCTTCGGTGGTGATGTTGGAGCCGTCATTGTCAAAGACGGTCGTGCAGGACAGACTGACCTTTATGACATGCCTGATCACAGTGAGGCGATCTACTGGATCAACGAGCTGGCTGTTAGCACCATGCCCGAGACCCGGTACCAAGTGGTTGAGATCAGCAGCAACGGTGGGCGTGTCGTCAATGACGGTGGGCTGGATAGGCAAGGGGCCATCGACGCGGTGAGAGAGCTTGAGAACCACGGCATCGACGCGATGATCGAGGTGGAGTTATGATCAACATCACAATGCACGACGACCAAGAGTTGAGCCTGATCGTGATGAACGATGAGTATTTCTACAACGAGCGAGGTGACCGTCAGTACATCCTCGCGCTAGTAGCGGAGGAGTTCATCCACACTGATGAGCAACTGGCCGTGTTGATTGAAGACCTTGATGGAGAAGAAGAATGAGAACCGCAATCAGAGCAGCATTGAACACGCCCACCACCATACCCTTCGACCGTAAACGTTGGCGCAAGCTCTACATGGATGTGTTGCCCAACACTCTCGACATGAGCACCATCGGCTGTCGCGGTCGCACCGGTGCCAAGATCGCCGAGTTAGCGGTCAACGGTAAGGTCGCAGTGTATTCATGGGGTCGCGACTGTGACATGTGCGAGAGCGATGGTGTCACGTTGCTACCTGCTCACATCATGGCCTATACACGGTATGAGAATGAGGTGTACAACAACGCTGAGGGGCCAACGAACGTGTACCCGATCAGCATGGATGATGCCGCAGATTTCGAGCCTAGTTTTCGCGATCGTATCGCCGAGGCTTGGGACAACGGCAACACTTACTGCGTTTAATTTGCCAGACTGTCTTCTCACGAGGGCAGTCGAGTAAACCAACG
>TARA_R110000822_G_scaffold111058_1_pt1 | contig 47503 bp, 49 predicted proteins | sample TARA_R110000822 | Tara Oceans TARA_R110000822 (sample SAMEA4397666) | marine metagenome | biome: Polar Biome; feature: [SRF] surface water layer (ENVO:00010504); material: water (ENVO:00002006), including particulate matter (ENVO:01000060) such as... | depth 5 m | reverse complement strand
CACCCCACCGGACTGGCCGAGGTGGCCGCCGAACTGGGCGTGACCTGGCTCGATGGCTACGCGATTTTCCCCAACTATCAGGTGATTGGCACCGGCCATCCCGGCTTCTTCGCGGCCACCCAGTATCCGTCCAACGCGGTGACCCAGGGCTTTGACCAGATCACCCTGTTTCCGCTGGTGCGCGCCATGGCGGTGGACCCGGTCAATGACTGGGCCATGCAGCCGCTGCTGGTGGCCAGCGATGCGGCCTGGCTGGAAACCGGCGACATCACCAGTGGCACGGTCGCACTGGACGACGACGACATTCCCGGCCCGCTGCTGATCGGCGCCACCCTGACCCGCGATGTCGAGGTCGAGGGCAAGAACATCACGCAGCGCGTGGCCTTGATCGGCGATGCCGATTTTCTTTCCGACCTGCACCTGACCGAGCTGGGCAATCAGGGTTTCGGACTCAATCTGGCGCAGTGGCTGGCGCTGCGCGATGCGCAACTGAACATTCAGGTCCCTGCCGCGCCGGACACCGAAATCGTGATCTCGCCCTGGGGCGGCAAGGCCCTGGTCGTAGGGTTTGTCATCGTGCTGCCGCTGTTGCTGCTGCTGGTGGGCGTGGGGCGTTGGTTCCTGCGGCGTCGGCGTTAAAAGGTGTATTCCATGACACGCGGTAAACGCAATGTGCTGTTGTTGGTCGGTATCGTCGGGCTGGCGGCGCTGCTCTGGTTCACGCGTGAGCAGCCCGAGCCTGAGGTGCCCGTGACCGCCCTGAGCCCGGACCTCATCGACCGCATTCGCGTTGCGCACCCCGACCGTCCGGCCATCGTGCTGGCGCGAGGCGCCGAAGATCAATGGCGATTGACCGAGCCGGTGGAGGCCGACGCCGATGCCCTGGAAGTGGCGGCCCTGCTGAATCTGGCGAACCTGCCGGTGCGTCGGCAACTCGACGGCGCCTTCGACCCCGCCGAGCTGGGGCTGGCGCCACCCGCCTTCGTCATCACCCTGAACGACGTCGTGCTGCGTTTCGGTGACACCAACCCGATCACCGCGCAGCGCGTGGTCCAGACCGACACTCTGGCTGCGCTGGTCGACAACCCGCCCAGCGCGGCGCTGGATGACGACTACACCGACCTGGTCAGCAAGCAGCTGATCCCTGAAGGCGATGCCATCGTCGCCATCGACCTGCCCGACGGGCGCCGTGTCGAGGCGGCTGATGACGGCTGGCGCGTGGTCGGCTTTCCGGCGCTTGATCCGCAGGCCCTGGTCGAGGGCTGGAAAGGCGTGCGGGCCATGTGGAACGCTGCCGCCCCGGCGGTCGAGGTCGGGTCGCTGCCGCAGGTCACCGTCACGCTCGCCTCGGGCGCCCGCCGCGCGTTCGCGGTGGTCCAGCGGTCGCCACAGTTCGAGCTGATCAATCCGGCGCTCAAGGTGCAGCACACGCTCTCGGCGGCGCTGGCCGACACGCTGTTGACGGTGCCTGAGCCCGGGTCCGAGCCCGCGGCGGACGAGGCTGCAGATCCTGAAGCGGCGCCTGCGGCGGCTGAGGTCGATCCCGCCGGCTGATGCCCGAGCTTCCCGAGGTCGAGACCGTACGCCGCGGCCTGGCCCCACATGTCATCGGTCGCCAGATTGCCACCGTGGTGGTGCGCGAGGCCCGCTTGCGCTGGCCAGTGCCGGCGAGCCTGCCGGCCGATCTGCCGGGGCAGCGCATCCTCGCCGTTGACCGCCGCGGCAAGTATCTGCTGCTGCGCATGAGCGGCGGCGACACGGTGCTGGTGCACCTGGGCATGTCGGGCCGCCTGCGGGTGTTCGATGCGCTGCCCGCGCCGGTGAAGCACGACCATGTCGACTGGACCTTCGTTGGCGGTGGCGGCCTGCGGCTCAACGATCCCCGCCGGTTTGGCGCGGTGCTGCACTGGCCGCAGTCGCAGACCGGCCACGCGCTGCTCGATCACCTGGGCCCCGAACCGTTCGACGACGCCTTCAACGGCGCTTATCTTTATGCCCGGTCGCGCGGCAAGCAGGTGGCCACCAAGTCCTTTCTGATGGACGGCCGCACCGTGGTGGGCTGCGGCAACATCTACGCGGCCGAGTCGCTGTTTCGGGCGCGCGTTCGCCCGACCCTGCCGGCCGGCAAGCTGAGCCTGCCGGCCTGCGAGCGGCTGGTGGTCGCGGCCCGCGCGGTGTTGCGCAGCGCCATCGAACAGGGCGGCACCACGCTGCGGGATTTCGCCGGGGCCGATGGCCTGGCCGGCTACTTTCAGCAGGATCTGCGGGTGTACGGCCGTGAGGGCCAGCCGTGCCGGGTGTGCGGCACCACGCTGAAAGGGCAGCGCATCGGGCAGCGCGCCAGTGTCTGGTGCCCGAAATGCCAGCGTTGATCACGCTTCTACAAGGCGCCGGCGAAAGTGCGGGCGCGCTGGCAAGATGCGGGTCGTTCAATTTGCGAAGCCCCCTGCCATGACCACGATGACCGACGCATTCACGCTGCCTTGCGGCGCCACCCTGCCCAACCGCATCGCCAAGGCGGCGATGACCGAAGGGCTGGCCGACCCCTGGCTGCGCGCCACCGAGCGCCACGCCCGCGCCTATCGGCAGTGGTCGCACGGCGGTGCGGGTCTGCTGATTTCTGGCAACGTGATGATCGACCGGCTGCGGCTGGAGCGGCCGGGCAACGTGGCCATCGATGGCAACGGCGGTGTCGATGGCCTGCGCAACTGGGCCAGGGCCGGCACCGAGGCCGGCAATCACCTGTGGATGCAGATTTCGCATCCCGGCCGGCAGACGCCGCGGTACGTCACCCTGGACCCGATGGGGCCGTCGGCCGTGCAGCTCGACATGCTCGCCAACTACGCCAAGCCCCGGGAGATGACCGGCGACGAGATCGAAGACTTCATCCGCCGCTTCGCGCATGTGGCGGTCACCGCCCGCGACGCGGGCTTCACCGGCGTGCAGGTGCACGCCGCGCACGGCTATCTGCTGTCGTCGTTCCTGTCGCCGGTGACCAATCGCCGTGGCGACGAATGGGGCGGCGCGCTGGAGAACCGCGCACGCTTTCTGCTGGAGGTCTTGCGCGCCACCCGGGCCGCCGTGGGCGACGATTTTCCGGTCGCGGTCAAGCTCAATTCCGATGATTTCCGCAAAGGTGGCTTCACCCACGACGACTGCCTGCAGGTCGTGCAATGGCTCAATGACGAGCGTGTCGATCTGCTCGAAATCTCCGGCGGCACCTATGAACAGCCCAAGCTGCTGGGCGTCGATGGCCGGGACGACAGCGCCGTGGAACGCAAGAGCACGCGCGCCCGTGAAGCATATTTTCTCGATTACGCCGAAAGCATCCGCACGGTGGCGAAGATGCCGCTGATGGTGACCGGCGGGTTCCGCAGCGCCGAGGGCATCAACGCCGCGCTCGCAGAAGGCCATTGCGATGTGGTGGGTCTGGCGCGGCCGCTGTGCACGCACCCGGATGCGCCCAAACAAATGTTCGGCGGCCGCATGACCACCTTGCCCTCGTTCGAGCACGACCTGTCGCTCGGTGACGCGCAGTGGCTGGGCAAGAACAGCCACCTGTACGTCATCAAGATCGTGCACACCATCGGTCAGCTGGGCTGGTACTGCCTGCAGATCGCGCGCCTGGGCGACGGCACCAAGCGTCACCACTACGGTCTGTGGCGCGCCACGTTCAGCTATCTGATGGACGAGTACGTCACTGCCTTCAAGCGCTGGCGTGCCTCAAGGCGCCCCGCCGCCTGAGCCGCCCGGGGTCAGGGTGACGATTCGCTGGCGGGCGTCAGTTTGAGCACCGCGCCGTCGGCAGCGTCGGTGAGCACGTAGACCGCGCCGTCCGGGCCAACGGTGACCGAACGCAGGCGCGCTTTGCGGTCGGCCAGCAGCCGCTCCTGCCGGGGCTGGCCGTCGTCATCAAAGCTCACGCGCACCAGCATGCGATGGGCCAGCGCGGTGATCAGCAGGCTGCCTTTCCACTGTGCGAACAGGTCGGCGTCGTACACCGCGAGGCCCGAGGGCGCGATTGATGGGGTCCAGTGCAGCACCGGATCTTCCATGTCGGGCCGTGAGGTGTGCGGGGTGATCTGGGTGCCGGCGTACTCCACGCCGAAGGTGGCCACCGGCCAGCCGTAGTTCTTGCCGGGTTTGATGCGGTTCAACTCGTCGCCGCCACGCGGTCCGTGCTCGTGCGCCCACAGGGTTTTGCGCGTGGCGTCGTAGGCCAGGCCCTGCACGCTGCGGTGGCCGTAGCTGTAGACCTCGGGCGCCTTGTCGGCCTCGCCGACGAAGGGATTGTCGTCGGGCACGGCGCCGTCTGGCGTGATCCGCACGATCGTGCCGAGGTGGTTGGCCGGGTCCTGCGCCTCGTAGCGGAAGTCGTAGCCGTCTCCGAGGCTGAGCACCAGCGTGCCGTCGGGCAACCACGCCATGCGGCCGCCGTAGTGCACGGCCGTGTTGCGCGTGGGGGCGGCGTCGAAAATGACTTCGATGTCTTCCAGCGCGCTGCCGGTGTAGCGGCCACGGATCACGCGGGTGGTGTTGGCCTCGGCCGTGCCGTGGGCCATCGACAGGTAGACGTGCCCGGATTTCTCGAAATCCCGCGCCGGCAGCACGTCGAACAGGCCGCCCTGGCGTGCTACATACGCCGGCGGCACGCCGGCGATGGGGGTGGGGGCGAGCGCCCCGTCGCGCCAGACACGCAGGTTGCCGCTGCGCTCGGTGATCAGCGCGCTGCCGTCGGGCAGAAAGGCCATGGCCCAGGGGAAACTGAGGCCTTCGGCCACGGTTTCGACCTTGATGCCGGAGGCCGCCTCGGCGGGCACGGCAAGCAGACTGGTGGCGAGGAGCAGCGCACGGAAGATCATCTCTGAACTCTGAACAGATGGGTGTGGGAAAGACTACCAGTCCATGCCGAATGTTCACCCGGCGAGGCCGGCCCGGCACACAAGGCCGGGGTGGATGCGGCATCATCGGCGCCGTATTCGATGCCGGACCGACGATGCCCAACGCAGTCAACGAAGCGCCCGCAATCATTCGCATCCCCACGGCATTCATCATCGCCATCTGCGCCACTGCGATTGCCGCGACGGTACTGCAGGTCTGTCACTCCACCTCGGTATTGCGCGAGCTGGGCGCGCCGGTGGACACGGGTGCGGCGCTGGGCATGCTCATGCACGACCTGGTGGGCTTTGGGCTGAACTTCATGGGCGTGACGGCCATCGCCTTTCTGATCGCCTTCGTGGTGACGGCGCTGCTGCAACGCGTGCTCAAGGTGTCGTCGGTGAAGCTGCACGGCCTGGCCGGTGCCGTCGCCATCTGGACCGCCCTGAAGTGCATCACCCTGCTCACCGGCATCTCGCCCATTCCCGCGAGCCTGGAATGGGCGTGGTTGGCGGGCCTGGTGGCGACCGGCGCACTGGGCGGTCTGCTGTTCGGCTGGTTTGCCGCGCCCGGACCCGACGTGCTCAAACCGTGAACACGAACCGCTGACGGTCGAAGCGCACCTGCGGGTAGTAGATGCCGTCGGCGGCCCGTTCGCCGGCGCCGACCACCATCAGAATGTGGGCCTCGTCGGGCAGCTTGAGCAGCCTGGCCACGCGGGCTTCGTCGAATCCCTCCATCGGGCAGGTGTCGTAGCCGTGGGCGCGAAAGGCCAGCATCAGGTTCTCGGCGGCCAGCGCGGTGCTTTTCACCGCCCAGACCTTCATCTCGGCGTGGCTGAAGGGCCCGCGCATCATCGGGCGGAAACGCCCCACCACGCTGGCCCCGAGACCTTTCACCAGGCCCAGCGCCCCGAGCGGCCCCTGCGTGTACATCAGCGGCACCAGCTTGGCGTAATAGTCGTTGACGATCTTCGGGATCTTGCCTTTGGGCCAGCTGCTGAGATTGAGCTTGGCGTGGCTCAGGTAGGTGTCTGTGCGCGCCACCACCACGATCAGCTCGGCAGCGGTCTTGGCGGCGCTCTGGCCCAGGCAGGCGTCCACCAACGCACGCTTCTTGGCCGGGCTCTGCACCTTGTAGAAGGCCCAGGGCTGCAGGTTGGAAGAGTTCGGCGCCAGCAGCGCCAGATCGAGGCAGTCGTCCAGCACCGCGGGTGGAATGGCCTTGTCGGTAAAGCGGCGCACCGAGCGGCGGGTGATGACGGTTTGCCGAAAGGCCTCGACATCAATCGGCGGCGGCGCGGGTTCGGCGTGGCGCCCGGGCTTGGCGGCGGCCTTGGGCTTCGCTGCGGTGGTGTTTGCGCGCGCGCGCCGGGCGGCCGGGGCCTTGGGGGTGCTGGTCATGTCGCGACCTCCTGATGACGGATGCAAGGGGTCGCAGTGTCCCGCAAATCAGGTCACTCAGGCGCGTTGCTGGGGCGCCAGGGCCAGCGGGTTGCGATGCCGGCGCGTGCGGCGCAGCGCGGCGGCCTCCATCACGCCCCACAGCAGCATGCCGCCGATCAGGCGCGGCGAGGGATGACGGGTGATCTGGCGAATGGTGTTCATGAGGCGCACCTCTTTTAATAAGGCCCCGATTGTCCCGGCGGTCAATGACACGGCGGTGACGATTGCGTGACAGCGCCCGCGCAGGGCGCTGTCAAACGCTTGCCATGCGTCTGCGGCACGATCGTCACATGTTGGGTAATCCCTTGGCCGAATTCGACGCGCTCGAAGCTCTCATCGAGCAGGGGCAACCCTATCTGCAGGTTCGGCGCCTGGGCACCGTTCAGGCCGGTGAGGCGGCGCTGCCCCTGCTGTTGATTTCGCTGGGCAGCGACGACGTGAGCAAGCCGGGCATCGGCTTTTTCGGCGGCGTGCACGGACTGGAGCGCATCGGCGCCGACGTGGTGACCGCCTACCTGCGCTCGCTGGTCATGCGTCTGCCCTGGGATGAAGCGCTGCATCACCAGTTGCAGCAGGTGCGCATCGTGATGATGCCGCGTGTCAATCCGGGGGGCTTGTGGCTGGGCACCCGCGCCAATCCGCGCGGTGTCGACCTGATGCGCAACGCGCCCATCGACGCCACCGAATCTGTGCCGTTCATGGTGGGCGGCCAGCGGCTGAGTGCGGAAATGCCCTGGTATCGCGGCCCGGCCAAAGGCCCGATGGAGCTTGAAAGCGCGGCGCTGTGCAGCGCCGTCGAGCAGGAGCTGCACCCGCGCCCCTTCAGCCTCACGGTGGATTGCCACTCCGGCTTCGGTCTGCAGGACCGGCTATGGTTCCCCTACGCGCACACCGCGCGGCCCATTCCGCATCTGCCCGAGGTCCATGCCCTGTCGCAGATTTTCGAGCAGACCATGGTGCATCACCGTTACGTGTTCGAGCCGCAGAGCCTGCAATACCTGACCCACGGCGACCTCTGGGATTACCTGTACCAGCGCTCTCTGAGTGCGGCCGAAAAGGTCTTCCTGCCCTTGACCCTGGAGATGGGCTCGTGGCTGTGGATCAAGAAAAATCCACGCCAGGTGTTTAACCGCTTTGGCATTTTCAATCCGTTGATCGGGCACCGGCAGGAGCGCGTGATGCGGCGCCAGATCGCCCTGTTGGACTTCTTTACCCACGCGGCGGCCAGTGCCCGCCGCTGGCTGCCCAAACTCAGCTCCCGCGCCGACCACGCCGCCATGGCGCAGGCGCGCTGGTACAGCGGGCGTGGCGCATGAGCACGCCGTGGCTGCTGCTGCGTGGCCTGATGCGCGAGACCCGGCATTGGGGCGATTTTCCGGCGCGACTGGCTGCCGCCGGCCAGACCTCGACCTACACCCTGGACCTGGCCGGCAACGGCCTGCGATACCGCGAGACCAGCGGCCCAACGGTGCCAGACATGGCCGACGACGTGGCCGATCAGTGGCAGCGCCTGCGGGGCGGCCCGGTGCGGGTGCTGGCCCTGTCGCTGGGGGGCATGGTGGCCGCGGAGTGGGCGCGGCAGGCACCGCACACGGTGACTGAACTGGTGTTGTGCAACAGCAGCTTTCGGCCCTACAGCGCGCCGTGGGAGCGCTTCCAGCCGCGCGCCCTGTCCAAGCTGCTGCGCTTGCTGCTGACCGCGCCCGCGGCGTTGGAAATCGAGACCGAGATTCTGCGCCTGAGCAGCAACCGGCCCGAGGCGCACGCCGCGCAATTGTGCGACTGGGTGCAGTGGCGGCAGCAGTGTCCGGTCAGCGCCGGCAACGTGCTGCGGCAGCTCGCGGCGGCGGCGCGTTATCGCGCCGCGCCAACACCGGCGGTGGCGACCCGGGTGCTGAGTTCAGCCGGTGACCGGTTGGTGTCGCCGCGCTGCTCGCAACGCCTTGCGGCCGCCTGGAAGGTGCCGCTGACGCTGCATCCCAGCGCCGGGCACGACCTGCCGCTGGACGATCCGGATTGGCTGCTGGCGCAGCTGGTCTAGGCCGCAGGCGCGCGGGAACAATCCGCGCCCCACGCGTCCGCCTTCGACGACACAACCGCTGAGGCGAACGATGGCCCGACCGGCCAAGCCGCGAGGATCCGTTAGGCCGTTCAGGCGCAAGGGGCATCGAAAGCGGTCGGGTTTCGACCTTTTTTGTCGTCACGCTCTGGCATGGTGTATGAATGAGCGTGAACAGTGACCCGGTAGTGATAAACCGGGCGGACGGAGAAAGGCCATCAGGGGGAAACCGATGAGTGCGGACAACGCGCAGGAAACGCAGGCGGCTTACGAAGGCGGGCAGGGCTCGACCTTGCTGCTGTTGCACGGATTGGGAGGCAGTTGGCACATCTGGAAACCGGTGCTGGCCGCGTTGAGCAAGCGCCACCGGGTCGTTGCCCTCACCCTGCCCGGGCATCACGGCGGGACGCCGCTGCCGGACGGCGTCGAGCCTTCCGTGCAGGCCATCGTCGATGTGCTGGAGCAGGACCTGCGCGCGCGCGGCATTGTGCGCCCGCATGTCTGCGGCAATTCCCTGGGCGGGTGGATCTCGCTGGAGCTGGTGCGTCGCGGGCTGGTGCAATCGGCAACCGCCCTGTCACCCGGGGGCGGCTGGGACCGGCCGGAAGACTTCAAGGGCGTGCTGAAGATGTTTCGCATCGTCTTTGCGGTGGTCACGGTGCTGATGGTCATTTCAGCGCTGTTTCTCAGGTTCGGCTTCGTGCGGCGGCTGCTCAACAAGCAGGCCATGCTGCACGGCGACCGCGTCCCGCCGGCCGAGCTGAAGGGGGCGCTGAATGCCATTCGCAACACCAAGATCATGCCCAGGCTGCTGGCCAACATCGGCGAGACCGGGCCCATTCAGCCGCTGGATGTGGGCGACACGCCGGTGACGATTGCCTGGGCGGAAAAGGATCTTGTCATCCCCTACGAGACCTTTGGCCGGCCCATCCTCGCCAGGGTGACCGGGGCGCGCGCCCTGACCATGCCCGGCGTCGGACACGTGCCCATGTATGACGACCCCGAGCAGGTCGTGGACATCATCTTGCAGACGACGACCCAGGCGGAGGCCGTGACCCCATGAACCTGATGGCCCTCAATCCAGTGGTCGCGGCCACCTTGATCATGCGCGGGCAAGTGGCCAAGAAGGTCGCAGCCACCGAGCGCTTCCAGACCCAGGTGGCCACCCTGGCCGCGCAACTCAAGCGCTCGCCCGAAGAGGTCATGGCCGAGGCCATGGTCGGCCTCGCCGAGATCGTCACCGTGCAGAGCCCGGCGTTTGCGGCAGCCTTCGATTACGGCCTGGGCCCGTTGCACACCCGCGCCTGGACGGTCGATGCCGATGCCGCCGCGCTGGCGAACCTCAAACGGCTCAACGAGAAAAACGCACTGGTGTATCTGCCGACCCATCGTTCGTATGCCGACCCCTTCATCCTGTCGCGGCTGCTGCGCGATCACGGCATGAAGCGCAACCATATTCTCGGCGGCAACAACCTCGGGTTCTGGCCACTGGGCACCATCGTTCGCCGTTCGGGCGGCATCCTGATTCGCCGCAGCTTCCAGAAGGATGAAATCTACAAACTGGTGGTCCGCGAGTACCTTGCCTGGCTGGCCTCGCAGAGGCTCAACCTTGAGTGGTACATGGAAGGCGGCCGCAGCCGCACCGGCAAACTGCGACCCCCCAAGTACGGCTTGCTCAGCTATCTGGTGTCGGCCATTCAGAGCGGTGGCGCCGACGACATGCTGCTGGTTCCGGTCTCGACGACCTATGACCAGATGCATGAAGTGGGCGTGATGGCGGCCGAGGAGGCCGGCGCGCCCAAGGCGCAGGAGAACCTGCTGTGGTTGGCGGGCTACGCGCGCACCCAGCAGCGGCGGATCGGCAAGGCCTATGTGCGATTCGGCGAGCCGCTGTCACTGCGCGAGGCACTGGAGCGGGCCGACCACGAGGGCGGCGGCAAGTGGACGGTGGCAAAGATCGCCTTCGAGGTGTTTCAGCGCATCAACGAATGCACGCCGGTCACGGCGCCGGCGCTGGTCACCTTTGCGTTGCTGGGGGTACGCGAGCGTGCCCTGACCCTCAGCGAAGTACACGACCAGGTCCAGCCGCTGCTGGACTACGCCCAGGCCCGCCAACTGCCGGGCTGCGGGCTTGAGACCCTGCGCGATCGCGAAGGCGTGGAGGACATCCTGCACGCGCTGGTCCGCGCCGGCGTGGTCAGCGGCCACGAGGGCGGGACCGCCACGGTGTACAAGATCGAACACGGCCAGCATTCGGTTGCGGCGTTTTACCGCAACAGCGCCATCCACTGGTTCGTGAACCGCGCAATTCTGGAACTGGCCCTGCTGGATGACACGCACGACGATCTGGCCGGGCCCCTGGAACGTGCGTGGGCGGCCGCCTTTGCGCTGCGCGACCTGCTCAAGTTCGAGTTTTTCTTCAGCGACAAGGCGACCTTCCGCGAAGAGCAGAAAGCCGAATCGCGGCTCATTGACCCCAAGTTCCGGCAGCGTGCGGCCACCGCCAAGGACCGCCGCGAGATTCTGCTGAAACTGCCGGTGTTGATCGCGCATCGCGTCCTGGCGCCGTTCATCGAGGCCTACTTCATCGTGGCCGATCGCCTTGCGGCGCAGCCCGTGGATGCAAAGATCGACAAGAAGGCGCTCACCGAAGAGTGCTTGAGGGTGGGCCGCCAGTACGTGCTGCAACAACGCCTGGGCAATCCCGAGTGCGTGTCGCGTGAGGTCTTCGGCAACGCGCTGTCGCTGGCCGCCAACCGCGATCTGCTGACCCCCGGCGCGCCTGATCTGGCGCAGCGACGGCAGGCGTTTGCCGACGAACTGGCCGCCGCCGTGCAGGGCGTCGCCGACATTGAAGAACTCGACCGTATGCGCCGCAGCGCCAAAGCCAAGGCAGCCCGATGACACCGACAGACCAGGCCATTCAACGCGTGCTTGAGGGCCCCCGCGGGCCGAAGGTGGGCGCCTTCTTCGATTTTGACGGCACCCTGATCGACGGCTATTCGGCCGCGGCCCTGTACATCGACCGCATGAAGCGCCGCGACATGAGTCGCGCCGAGCTGCTTCAGGTGCTCAGGCTCAGTCGCAAGAAAGAGATCACCGATGAGGAGTTCGCCGGCATCATCGACCAGGGCATCCGCGAGTGGGCCGGCCACACCGAAGAGCAGATGCGTGCCCTGTGGCAGCGCCTGTGGCACCAGCGCGTCGCCCCCACGCTGTTCCCCGAAGGGTGGCGACTGGTGCAGGCGCATCGCCGCATGGGCCACACCGTGGCCATCGCGTCGTCGGCGACGCGCTATCAGATCGAGCCGCTGGCCGAGGAATACGGCATCGAGCACATCCTCTCGACCCCCGTGGCCATCCGCGACGGCAGGCTCACGGGGGCGCTCGACGGGCCACCGGCCTGGGGGCAGGGCAAGGCGGCTGCCGTGCGCGCCTTCTGCAAGTCCAAAAGAATTCCGCTGAGCAAGACCTACGGGTACGCCAACGGCGATGAAGACATCGCCTTTCTGCAAACCGTGGCCCACGCGACCGCCGTGCAGCCCAAGCCGCTGCTGCACGCCACCGCGCAGGAGGCCGGCTGGCCGGTTCTGCGGTTTGACCGCCGCAAGCGCGGCTCCACGCAGGCCATGGCGCGTACCGTGGGCGCTTACGGGGCGATGGGCCTGAGTTTTCTTGCCGGACTGGGGTACCACCGGATCACCGGCAATAACCGCAAAACGGTCGATCTGATCACCGGCTTGGCCGCCGACTCGGCGCTCGCCGTGCTGGGCGTCAAGGTCGAGGTGGTGGGCGAGGAGCATCTGTGGGCGCACCGGCCCTGTGTGTTCACGCTGAACCACCAGAGCAAGTTCGACATGTTCGCAATGATGTATCTGGTGCGCCGCGGCTTCACCGGCGTCGCCAAGGCCGAGGCGCGCAACGTGCCGGGCTTCGGGCGCTTCATGGAAATGGCCGAAGTGGCCTTTCTTGACCGCAGCAACAGCGCCAAGGCGGTCGATGCCCTCAAGCCGGCCGTCGACCGGCTCAAAAGCGGCCTGTCGGTGTGCATCGCGCCCGAAGGCACGCGCTCGTGGACGCCCAAGCTCGGCCCGTTCAAGAAAGGGCCCTTTCACCTGGCCAAACAGGCGGGCGTGCCCATCGTGCCGGTGGTGCTGCGCAACAGTGGCGAGATCATGGGCCGCAACGACCAGACCATGCGCGGCGGTACCTTGCAGGTGGCGGTGCTGCCCCCGATTGACGTGTCAAGCTGGAAAGTGGCCGAGATGGCCGACCGCATCGAGGACGTGCGGCAGCGCTATATCGACACGCTGGAGAATTGGCCGACCAACAAGGAGAAATAATGAGCCGACGCATCAATGTGACCGTATTGGGGGCAGGCTCGTGGGGGACCACGGTGGCGTCCATCGCCTCGCGCAATGCCGACACCATCGTCTGGGCGCGGCGCGCCGAGACCGCCGACGAGATCAATCGCGAGCAGCGCAACAGCCAGTACCTGAAGGACCTGCCCTTGCACCGCCACCTGCGGGCCACCACCGACCTGGAAGAAGCCTTGCAGCGCTGTGACGTGCTGGTCATGGGCGTGCCGTCGCACAGCTTCCGCGAGACCCTGCAAAAGGTCGCGCCGCTGGTGCGCCCCTGGGTGCCTGTGATCAGCCTCGCCAAGGGTCTGGAGCAGGGGACGCAGCGACGCATGACCGAGATCATCCACGAAGAGCTGCCGGGTCACCCAGCGGGTCTGCTGGCCGGGCCCAACATTGCCCGTGAAATTTTGCAGGGCATGGCCGCCGCGGCGGTGATGGCCATGCCCGACGAGAAGATCGCGAATGCCTTGCAGCCGCTGTTTTCGACCGCCGTGTTTCGCGTGTACACCAACACCGATGTCATCGGCTCGGAACTGGGTGGGCCGCTGAAAAACGTCATCGCCATTTCGGCCGGCATGGCGCAGGGCCTGGGCGTGGGGGAAAACACGCGCGCCATGGTCATCACCCGCGGCCTGTCTGAAATTTCGCGGCTGGGTGTGGCGATGGGCGGCTGCGCCGAAACCTTCTCGGGGCTCACCGGCCTCGGCGACCTGCTGACCACCTGCATGAGCCCGCTGTCGCGCAATCGTCAGGTGGGCGAGCAGTTTGCCGCCGGCAAGACCACGGCCGAAATCGTGGCGTCGATGAACATGGTGGCCGAAGGCATCAAGACCAGCAGCGTGGTGATGGAGCTGGCCGATCGCTACGGCGTCGAGATGCCCATTGCCAAAGAGGTGGCCGCCGTGGTCCGTGGCGATTACGGCGCCGTTCAGGCCTTCCGCGGCCTGCGCAAGCTGACGCCGGGTGCCGAGCAGGAGTCCGGCTAGGCCGGGTTGCAGGGAGGGCGGCCCGGCCGATGCAATGCGGGGGTCGCTTTTATGGGGTGCCGGGGTGAGGCATCCCGTGCGGGCCGTTTGCGCGGTGCCGGGTTAATAATCGTGGCGCTGCGCGCAGCGCCTACCAACGCGAAGAAATGACATGAAACATACCGAAGGCCGTTTCAAGGGCAAGAAGAAAGTCGAGATCTACTGGCAGAGCTGGCAGCCGGCCAAGACCAAGTGCAGGGCCGTGGTGGTGCTGGTGCACGGCCTGGGCGAACACAGCGGGCGCTATGGCCACGTCGCCGACACGCTGGTGGGCGCCGGGTGCGCGGTGTACGCCATGGACCACCGCGGCCACGGACAATCCGGCGGACCACGGGCCTTCGTCGATCGGTTTGCGCACGCGGTGGACGACATCGACTACGTCGTCGAGCTGGCGCGTCGCGAGCAGCCGCGCAAGCCGGTATTCCTGCTGGGCCACAGCATGGGCGGGGCGCTGTCGTTGAGCTACGCGCTGAAGCATTCCGGCAAACTGTTCGCCCTCATGTTGTCCGGCCCGGCCGTGGCGCTCGACGGCGCGCCGCCCTACATGAGGCCCATTGCCAAGGTGCTGTCGACCGTTGCGCCCAAGCTGGGCGTTTTTGCGGTGGCGCCTGATCTGGTGTCGCGTGATCCGGAGGTTGTCGCCGACTACGCCAATGACCCGCTGAACGCGCACGGCAAGGTGCCGGCCCGGACGCTGGGTGAGATCATCCGTTTCGTCGAGGCCCTGCCCGCCTTGCTGCCCGGTCTGCAGCTGCCGCTGCTGATTCAGCATGGTCAGGAGGACAAGCTGGCCGGCGTCAGCGGCAGCGAGAGGGTGATGCGCGGCGTGTCGTCAAGCGACAAGACCCTGAAGGTGTACCCGGCCCTGTATCACGAAATCTTCAACGAGCTGGCCGCCGATCGCGCCGTGGTGCTGAAGGACCTGACCGACTGGATCGACGCGCGCCTGGCCGCCTGAGGCGATGCCCGCAAGGGGCCGCCGCGCCTAACGGCCGGCGGTTGCGCGGGATGCCAGATCGGTCAGCGGGCTGACCTCGCGGCCTTCGTCCTTGCGCTCGGAGTAACGGTCCACCAGTTGCGCCGCGTGCGGGCGCATCAGCACGGTGATGCGCACCAGCTCCTCCATGACATCGACCATCCGGTCGTAATAGGCCGAGGGCCGCATGCGGCCCGCGGCGTCGAATTCCTCGTAGGCCTTGGCGATGCTGGACTGGTTGGGAATGGTGAACATGCGCATCCAGCGGCCAAGCAGGCGCAGCGTGTTCACCGCGTTGAACGACTGCGACCCGCCGGACACCTGCATCACCGCCAGCGTGCGCCCCTGGGTGGGGCGCATGCCGCCCATGTTCAGCGGCAGGTGGTCGATCTGCGCCTTCATCACGCCGGTGATCTGGCCATGCCGCTCCGGGCTGCACCAGACCTGCGCCTCCGACCACATCGACAGTGCCCGCAATTCCCGGACGGCCGGATGGTCGTCGCCCGCCACCTGATCCGGCAGGGGCAGATCCGACGGATCGAAGATGCGCGTCTCAGCGCCGAAAAACTGCAACAGCCGCGCGGCTTCTTCGGTGGCGTGGCGCGAGAAAGAGCGCTGCCGCAGTGAGCCGTACAGCAGCAGCACGCGCGGCGGTGCCGCCAGGGGGCCGAGGCCGGTCGCAGGGCGCCGATGCACGAACTGTGCGTCCAGCGCCGGCAAATGGTCCGGCTCGGGCAGTCCGCGCAGGCGGGTCACGGCGTGGCGGTTCGCGGCCTCATCCATGAGCGACCCCCGCGTAACGGGTGCGCTTCAACCACAGCGCAACGTGCACCAGCGCCAACAGCACCGGCACCTCGACCAGCGGCCCAATGACCGTGGCGAACGCCACCGGTGACGCCAGCCCGAAGCTGGCAATGGCGACGGCGATGGCCAGTTCAAAATTGTTGCCGGCGGCGGTGAAGGCGATGGCCGTGGTGCGCGGATAGTCGGCTTCGATCAGCCGCCCCATCGCGAAACTGATGGCAAACATCACCACGAAATAGATCGACAGCGGCAATGCGATGCGCAGTGCGTCCAGCGGCAAGGCCACCAGCTGATCGCCCTTCAGGCTGAACATCGCCACGATGGTGAACAGCAGCGCCACCAGCGTCAGTGGCCCGATCTTCGGCAGGAATCGCGCTTCATACCACGTGCTGCCTTTGGTCTTGAGCAAGATGCGGCGCGTCAGGTAGCCGGCCAGAAACGGGATGCCGAGGTAGATCAACACCGCCTCGGCGACCGTCCAGAAGCCGACCTGGATGACCTGCCCCTCCAAGCCGAACAGCGGCGGCAACACCGTGAGGAACACCCAGGCATACACGCTGAAAAACACGATCTGGAAAATCGAGTTGAACGCCACCAGTCCCGCCCCGTACTGGGCGCTGCCGCCGGCCAGTTGATTCCAGACCAGCACCATCGCGATGCAGCGCGCCAGGCCAATGAGGATCAGGCCGGTCATGTAGGCCGGTTCGTCGCGCAGGAACAGCACGGCCAGAGCGAACATCAGCAACGGCCCGATCACCCAGTTCTGCACCAGTGACAACAACAGGATGCGGCGGTCGCGGAAGACCTCGGGCAGCGTCTCGTAACGCACCTTCGCCAGCGGCGGGTACATGATCACGATCAGGCCGATGGCAATGGGAATGTTGGTGGTGCCGATCGACAGGCTGCCCAGCAGAGCCGGCAAGCCGCTGAAGGTGAGCGCCAGCAGCACGCCGCCGGCCATCGCCAGAAAGATCCAGAGCGTCAGGTATCGGTCCAGAAACCCGAGCCGCGGGGGGGGCACGGCGTTCATGCCTGGCCGATGTCCCTGAGGCGCTGCTGCGTGGCCATCTGGTCCAGCGTCGCGAACGGCAGGCTGGCGAATATGGCGATGCGGCGGCGCAGCGTCGCCAGCGTTTCTGAGAAGGCTTTGCGAATCTCCTCGGGCGTGCCGGTGACCGCCGCCGGGTCGGGCATGCCCCAATGTGCCGTCATCGGCTTGCCCGGCCAGTAGGGGCATTGCTCGCCCGCCGCCTGATCGCAGACGGTGAAGATGAAGTCCAGGGCCGGCGCGTCGGCGCGGGCAAACTCGTCCCAGCTCTTGCTGCGCAAGCCGTCCGTGGGGATGCCGCTGCGCTCCAGCAGTTCAATGGCATACGGATTGGGCGCGCCCTTGGGCTGGCTGCCGGCGCTGAAGCCGACGAACTTGCCGCGGCTGCCGGGCATGTGGTTCAGCGCCGCCTCGGCCAGAATCGACCGGGCGGAATTGCCGGTGCAGAGGAACAGCACGTTGTAGGGGCGGTGGCTCATGGCGTGGCTCGTGAAGGGTGGCGAAAATGGGCGAGGCGATCAGGCGGGGGGCGGCTCAGCACGCGTCGCACACCGGCGGCGCGGTGCACTCGGCGGCGGCAGGGCTGCCCGCGCAGCAGTTGTCGGTGAGAAAGCCGAGCAGTGCGTTCATGGCCGCGAAGTCGGGCGCGTAATAGATGTACCGGCCTTCCGGTCGCGACGTGAGCAGTCCCGCATGGCTCAGTTCTTTGAGGTGGAATGACAGCGCGTTGGGCGCAACGCCAAGGTGCTCGGCAATCTCGCCCGCCGGCATGCCGGCCGGCCCTTTCTGCACCAGCAGGCGAAAGACCGCGAGCCGCGAGTTCTGGGCCAGGGCAGACAGACGGACGACGGCGGTTTCGAGTTCCATGGTTCAAAGACTATTGAAGTATTCAATTTATGTCAACAATCGTTGAAACATTGAAGTGGCGCCACCGTGCGCGCTTCCCGCAAACCGCCATGCGCATGGCCCGGCGCCGGTTCAATGCATCAGGTGCGCGCAACGCCTGAACCGTGCGAGTGTCTACCCCTCACGCACTCTCGGAGTTTGAACATGGCTGATTACAGAAAGACGGAAGACGCCATTGCACGGCTGTCGCCCGAGCAATATCGCGTCACGCAGCAGGGGGGCACCGAAGCCCCGGGCAGCGGCGAATACCTGGGCAACAAGGCGCCGGGCATCTACGTCGACATCGTGTCGGGCGAACCGCTGTTCGCCTCGACTGACAAGTACGAGTCGGGCTGCGGCTGGCCCAGTTTCACCAAGCCGATCGAGCCGGCCAACGTCAATGAAGTGGCGGACCGCAGCCACGGCATGGTGCGCACCGAAGTGCGCTCGACACACGGCGACAGCCACCTGGGGCACGTCTTCGACGATGGTCCGCGTGATCGGGGTGGCCTGCGCTACTGCATCAACGCCGCCGCGCTGCGCTTCGTCGCCCGCGCCGACATGGAGGCCGCCGGCTATGGGGCGTATCTCGACCAGGTGGAGGACGCGCGATGAGCACCGAACGCGCCGTGTTGGCCGGCGGCTGTTTCTGGGGCATGCAAGACCTGATTCGCAAGCTGCCCGGCGTCATCAAGACCCGGGTGGGCTACACCGGCGGCGATGTGCCGGCGGCGACCTATCGTGACCATGGCAGCCACGCCGAGGCCATCGAGATTGTCTTTGATCCGTCCAGAACCGACTATCGCGCGTTGCTGGAATTCTTCTTCCAGATTCACGACCCGACCACGCCCAACCGCCAGGGCAACGACCGGGGCATGAGCTATCGCTCGGCCATCTATTACGTCAGCGATGCGCAGAAGGCCATCGCCGAAGACACCATCGCCGATGTCGAAGCCTCGGGCCTGTGGCCCGGCAAGGTGGTGACCGAACTGGTGCCGGCCGGCGATTTCTGGCTGGCCGAGCCCGAGCACCAGGACTACCTGGAACGCAATCCCGGCGGCTACACCTGCCATTTCGTCAGGCCGAACTGGGTACTGCCGCGCCGGGGTGCGCGCTGACCCGACGCAGTGCGTGCTGCGATCAGCCCGGTTGCCATGACCGTCGCGGCCGAGCCCTTCAGCGACGGTACTGCACGTGCGTCAGACTATAATTCTCGTTTGCACCTTCATTGTCATTTCCCCAAGGAGCACATCATGCTGAAGAAAACACTGTTGCTGGGCGCCGTCCTGCTGGCCCCGTCACTTGCCCTGGCCGATGCGGACTGCACCGCCCATCCGAAGGCGGAATGGAAAAGCGAGGCCGAGGCGCGCGCCCACTGGGAAGCGCAGGGCTACACCATCAGCAAGTTCAAGGTCTCTGGCGACTGCTACGAAATCTATGGCTACACCGCCGACAAGAAAAAAGCAGAGATCTATTTCGACACCAAGACCCTTGAGGTCGTGAAGTCGGAAATCGAGTAACGCCCCATGGCCCTGCCGCCAGACACCCGCACGCTGGTCTGGACCGTCCCGATTCGTCTCGGTCATTGGTGTCTGGCGGCGCTGGTCGTGGTCAACCTGTTCTTCAACGACACGGGCGGCAAGGTGCATCGTTACATCGGCTACGCCGCCGCCGCAGTGGTTGCGCTGCGCCTGATCTACGGACTGGTGCATCGCCACGGGCCATCGGGCCTGCGCCCGCCCAGCCCCTCGGCGTGCCGGGCGCATCTGCGCGCGATGTTCAGCGGCGAGGTCGCACGTGCGGCGGGTCACAACCCCCTGGGCGCCGCGATGACCTTCGCCCTGTGGTCGCTGGTGCTGCTGCTGGCGCTGACCGGCTGGGTCAGCCGCTGGGACCTGTTCTGGGGCGACGACTGGCCCATCGTGATCCACGAAATACTGACGATCGTGCTTCAGGTCTGCATCGTGACGCACCTGCTGGGGGTGATCGCCAGCAGCCTGCTGGAGCGCCAGAACCTGGTGCGCGCCATGGTCGATGGCCGCAAGCAGGTCGATGAGGTCCCGGGCCGCGACGGGCGCGCGTCAGCCGCTGAGGTCACCCATAGATAAGGTCGGCGCCGAGACCTGATTAGGGCGGCTGATTCAGGCGGCTGACTCAGGCGGCGAAGGCCGCGCGCACCGAGCCCAGGCCGTCAATCCGCGCTTCGAAGCGTTCGCCGGGGCGCACGGCGCACATGGGCCCCAGCGCGCCGGACAGGACGATGTCCCCGGCCAGCATGCGCGGTACCGATACGGTGATCGCTGCCTGATCGGGCCCGCCCACCGTCAGGGCATGCACCGTGTCGCCGATGTGTTCGTCGATGTTCTTGCGCGTGCCGGGGCCAACCGACTTCGACGACATGGTGGCGATGATCTCGCCATAGGCCAGCGCCTGCACGCGCGACACCGCCGCGGCCATGGGGATCGTCGCCTGGCCGCCGCAGGTGACCATATTGACGTTGCGACGGCCGGCGCCGATCTGCGCCTCGAGGTCGACCGACGGCATGCAGATTGGGCCATCCATCGCCCATCGACCATCGGCCCTAACCGCGGGCTCAGAGGCGGTCGATCAACCCTGTGCCCAGTTGGCGCATCTGCCGCTGTATCCACTGGGCCCGGCTTTGCACATAAGCCGAGGGTGAGGCCACGAGCAGCCGTTTCGGGCTGGGCAGAACGGCGGCCAGCAACGCTGCCTGGGCGTCGGTCAGTTGCGCTGCGGAATGGCCGAAATACTGCTGCGAGGCCGCCTCGACGCCGTACACCCCTTCACCGAATTCGGCGATGTTGAGATACACCTCCAGCACCCGCTGCTTGGGCCAGAGCACTTCGATGAGCAGGGTGTACCCGACCTCCAGCCCCTTGCGCAGCCAACTGCGCCCCGACCACAGGAACAGATTCTTCGCCACCTGCTGGCTGATGGTGCTGGCGCCGCGCAGGGTGCGCCCGCGCCGGTTGTGCTCGCGGGCGCGCTGGATGGCCGCCAGATCAAGGCCGAAGTGGTCGGCAAAGTGCTGGTCCTCTGCCGCAATCACCGCGAGCTTGGCCGAGGGCGCGATGTCATTCCACGGGACCCATGCGTGCCGCAACGCCGGCAGGTCGGGATTGGCCAAACGGTCGAGCTGATAGCCGACCATGAAGCTCGAGGTCCACGGTGGAATGACCCGCAGCATCAACACCGGCACGATCGTCAACGACAGCCCCAGCAGCAGCAGGCCCAGCAGCCCGCGACGCCAGTAGCGCTGCCACAGTGAACGCGGTTCGTCGGTATCGCGCGCCCGCGTGCGCCGTGCCCGGCGAGGCAGGGTGCGCCTTGGCGCTCGCGGGGTGTGGGGATCCAGCGTCGGCGGGATGCGTCGCATGCCCCATTGTGAGCAGGAAGCACCTTGCTGGCCAATGACCCATCGGACCAGGGGTCGCGGGCGCGTGCCGTTCGGCCGCTTCGCCGCCGTCGGCAAGGGCGCAGATGGGCTGCAGAAATCTACACAACGGTTATAACGATCATTACAAAAAGTATTTCACGTTATATGTGAAAGCCCCTAGCATGCCGCCATCGCATCAGGAACCGTTCACATGTCCGAGCCCACGCCCTCCGCTGACCACGCTTCCGCGCTCACACCGGCGCTGAATGCCCAGCTCTCTGCCGCACTCGCAGGCCTGCGTTTTGGCTCCGTTGAGATCACCGTTCACGACGGCCGCATCGTACAGATCGAGCGCCGCGAGAAGGTCCGGCTGAATGGGTGAGCCATACGCTCGGCCATTCTTATATAACCATCAGATCTATTGATCTGATCATTTAACCAGAAGCGCCCACCGGAACGCCGGCGTCGCGGAACCATCACCAAGGGAACCTCATGTCATTTTTCACGCCACGCGCCATTGCGCTGGCGATCGGCACCGTGCTGCCGCTCGCCGTTGTTGCCCAAGCTGCGGCCAACCCGAACCTGGACGCCCAGGTTCAGCAGTTGGACCAGAAAATCCGCATCCTCGAACGCAAGTTGGAGCTCGAGAAGGAGGCGGCTGCCAAAGCGGCGCCCGCCGCCGCCGGCCCCACGATCAAGGCCGATGGCAAAGGCCTGTCGATCAGTTCGCCCGATTTCAGTTTTCAGTTCAGAGCGCTGATCCAGGCGGATGGCCGCTGGTTCATTGACGACAGCGTGCCTACCGCAGGCGCCGACACCTTCTTGTTCCGCCGCGTGCGCCCGACGCTCTCGGGCACCGTGGGCAAGCTGGTCAGCTACCGCATCACGCCGGAGTTTGCCGGCGGTGACGCCACGCTGATCGATGCCTACGTTGACCTGAATCTGTCGCCGGCGGTCACGGTACGCGCCGGCAAGGTCAAGGGTCCGGTGGGTCTGGAGCGCCTGCAGTCGGGCTCGGCCCTCCACTTCATCGAGCGCGGCCTGCCCACCGAGCTGGCGCCCAATCGCGACATTGGGGTGCAGGTGCAGGGCAACATCGGCGGCTCGCCGCTGCAGTATGTGCTGGGGGTGTACAACGGCACCCGAGACGGCACCTCTGCCCCCGATGCGGGCGATGACGATGGCCGCAAGGAAGTGGCGCTGCGTCTGTTCTACGCACCCAACGACAACGTCGGGTTCGGCATCGCCGGGACCCACGGCAGCCGCAATGGCGCCGGTGTTGCGCCGCGCAACTATTCCACGGTGGACCGCCGTTCGGGTGCCAGCTTCGCGTCCGGCACCACCGCCACCGGAGATGCCACCCGCATTTCGCCGCAGGGTTACGTCTATGCCGGCCCGTTTGGCGTGCTGGCCGAGTACATCGCGTCGACCCAGGAGCTCACCAACGGCGCCACGACCGATGACGTGACCCACAGCGCCTGGCAGGTGGTCACCAGCCTGGTGTTGACCGGTGAGGACGCCAGCTACAAGGGGGTCACGCCGGCGCGGGCCTTTACCCCCGGGGGTGCGGGTTGGGGCGCGCTGGAGCTGGTCGCCCGCTACGGCAGCCTCGAACTCGACAGCGACACGGCCACGCTCGGCTTCGCGGCGGCCACGGGCGTCGAGTCCATCGACAACCTCGGCATCGGCCTCAACTGGCACCTGACCCGCAACGTCAAGGTCGCCCTCAACTACAACCAGACCGACTTCTCCAACTTCAGCGGCCCGGACCGCGAGAAAGAGAAATCCATCTTCACCCGCCTGCAGCTGGCGTTTTAACCCGCTCACCCCCGAATCAAAGGAACCTGAACATGAAACTGAAAGCCCTACTGGCCGCCGCATTGCTGCCGTTCGCAGCCCAGGCCGCCGACATTGAATTGCTCAATGTCAGTTATGACCCCACCCGCGAGCTCTACGCCGAGTTCAACCCCCTGTTCGCGGCCCACTGGAAGGCCAAGACCGGCGACACCGTGACCATTCAGCAATCGCACGGTGGCGCCGGCAAGCAGGCGCGTGCCGTGGTCGACGGCCTCGCCGCCGATGTGGTGACCCTGGCGCTGGCCTACGACATCGACGCCATCTCTGAACTGACCGGCAAGCTGCCGGCCAACTGGCAATCGCGGTTGCCCAACAACAGCGCGCCCTACACCTCGACCATCGTGTTTCTGGTGCGCAAGGGCAACCCGAAAGGCATCAAGGACTGGAACGACCTCGCCAAGTCGGGTGTCAGCGTCATCACCCCCAACCCCAAGACCTCGGGCGGCGCACGCTGGAACTATCTGGCGGCGTATGGCTACGCCCTGAAGCAACACAACGGTGACGATGCCAAGGCCCGCGCGTTCGTTGGCAAGATCTACAAGAACGTCCCGGTGCTGGACACCGGCGCCCGTGGCTCGACCACCACCTTCGTGCAGCGTGGCATCGGCGATGTGCTGCTGGCCTGGGAAAACGAGGCGTTTCTGGCCGTGAACGAACTCGGCCCGGACCAGTTCGAGATCGTGGTGCCGTCGCTGTCGATCCTCGCCGAACCGCCGGTGACCGTGGTCGATGGCAACGCCAAGCGCAAGAACGCGATCCCGGTGGCCACCGCGTATCTCGAGTACCTGTACACGCCTGTGGGTCAGAAGCTGGCGGCCAAGCATTACTACCGCCCTTATCTGCCCCAGCATGCCGATCCCAAAGACCTGGCGCGCTTCCCCAAGCTGAACCTGATCACCGTGGATGAAGTGTTCGGTGGCTGGCAGAAGGCGCAGAAAACGCACTTCGGCGATGGCGGCGTGTTCGATCAGATCTACCAGCCGTAAGCGTACCCACCGCGTTTGGTTTCAAAGCGCTCCTCCAGTGTGGTTACGGGTTGGCAGGCCCGGACGGTTCCGGGCCTGCCCTTTCTGAACCCCTTTCAGCCATGTGCTGAGCGTGCAGCACCGCGCCTTGTGGCGAACGCTCAGCAGATGGCGACCTTGATCCTCGCCCCCTCCCATTCATAAAGGTTGCACTCATGTCGATCAGTGGCATCAACACCCGAAATCAGTTCAAGGGTTCCGTCGTCTCCATCCGCGTGGGAGATGTGGTCTCCGAAGTGGAAATCGAAACCCCCGCCGGCATCGTCAGCGCCGTCGTCACCACGCAGTCGGTGGAGCGGCTGGGCCTGAAGGTGGGCGACGAGGCGCTGGCCCTGTTCAAGGCCACCGAAGTGCTGGTCGCCAAGCTCTGACACGCGCCCGCTCAACCCGTCGACGCCCACCATGTGCCTGATCATTTACAAGCCCGCAGGGGTGGCCATTGCGCCCGACCTGCTCGAAGCCGCCCTGTCATTGAATGACGAGGGGTTTGGCGTCATGGGCTTCCAGCCGGACAACAGCCTGCTGCTCAAGCGCTCGGCGCTCATCAGCCTGGACAACCTGCTGCGCTTCGAGCGCGAGCACCGCGATGCCGAGTACGTGCTGCACCTGCGCAAGCGCACCAAGGGCGACAGCGGCGAGCACAACACGCACCCGTTCAAGATCACCCGCACGCTGTACCTGATGCACAACGGCACGATCAAGGTCCCCATCCGGGTGGCGGGGCGTTCCGACTCCTGGCATCTGGCGCAGGACATTCTTCGGCCGCTCGCCCAGCGCCGCCCCGGCGTGCTGCTCGACAACGCCTTCATCCGCCTGGTGGAAATGGCGCTGACGCCCGAAAACAAACTGGTGCTCATGGACTACGCCGAGCGCCGCATCGTCATTCTCAACCAACACCACGGCGCCGAATTCGAAGGGCTGTGGATCAGCAATACCCGCTGGATCGACAGCCGCATCCTGCCGCTGGGCGTCACCCCGCAGCGCCAGGAACGCAGTCACTCACCCGCACACCTCACCTTCATCTGACCCGCAAAGAGCCCACCATGAAACGACTGTCCCTGCTGATCGCCGCGCTTGCCGTGCCGCTTCTGGCCAGCGCAGAAGCCCCCAACAGCCTGCTCAATGTCTCTTACGACGTTTCGCGCGGCTTCTATCAGTCCTACAACCCGGTGTTCGTGCAGCACTACGAGGCGCAAACCGGGCAGAAGGTCACCATCAACCAGTCGCACGGCGGCTCGGGCAAGCAGGCCCGCGCGGTGGTGGAGGGCCTCGAGGCCGATGTGGTCACCATGAACAGCGGGCTGGACATCGACATCATCGCCACCCAGGCCAAGGGCAAGGTCGCTGCCGACTGGCGAAGTGCGTTCCCGCATGGCGCCGCGCCGTCGTGGAGCACCACCCTGTTCATCGTGCGCAAGGGCAATCCCAAGGGCATCAACGACTGGCCCGACCTGACGCGCAAGGGCGTTTCGGTGGTGATTCCCAACCCCAAAACCTCGGGCAACGGTCGCTACAGCTACCTTGCGGCATGGCTCTATGGCCTGAGCCAGCCCAACGGCAGCGAGGCGACGGCCAAGGCCTTCGTCGGCAAGTTGTTCAACAACGTGCCGATCCTCGATGGCGGCGGTCGCGGCGCCACCACCTCGTTCGCGCAACGGGCGGTGGGCGACGTGCTGCTCACCTTCGAGAGCGAGGTCAAGCTGATCCTTCAGGAGTTCGGTGAAGACAAGTTCGAGGTGGTGGTGCCCAGTGTCAGCATTCGCGCCGCCAACCCCGTGGTGGTGGTCGAGGACGTGACCGCCAAGCGCGGCACCGCCGAACTGGCCAAGGCCTATCTCGGTTATCTCTACTCCGACGCCGGCCAAGACCTCTACGTCAAAAGCCATCTGCGCCCCTCGGTGCCGAGCGCCTGGGAACGCCATAAGGGCAAGTTTGCCGATTTGAAAACGCTGGATGCCGAGAAGGCCCTCGGGGCCACCTGGCTGGAAATTTTTGAGGCGCACTTCAAAGACGGCGGCCACTTCGACCAACTCGCCATCAACCAATAAGGTCGCGCCCCAACATGACGCCCCTCCTCGCCACCGGCACGCGCCGGCGCATCCGCAAATCGGCCATCCCGGGCTTCGGCCTGACGATGGGCTTTACCCTCGTCTATCTGTCACTCATCGTGCTGATTCCGCTGTCGGCGGTGTTCTTCAAGACGGCTGATCTTGGCCTCGACGGATTTTGGGACATCATCACCCGCGCCCGGGTGCTCAACGCACTGAAGCTCAGCTTTGGCACCGCCTTGATCGCGGCCTGCATCAACGCCGTGTTCGGCGTGTTGGTGGCCTGGGTGTTCGTGCGCTACACCTTCCCCGGCAAGCGGCTGCTCGATGCCTTCATCGACCTGCCGTTCGCGCTGCCCACTGCGGTGGCGGGCATTGCGCTCACCGCCCTCTATGCCGGCAACGGCTGGGTTGGGCAATACCTGGAGCCGCTCGGCCTCAAGGTCGCGTTTACGCCGGTGGGCATCGTGGTGGCGTTGACCTTCGTGGGTCTGCCCTTTGTGGTGCGCACCGTGCAGCCGGTACTCGAAGACGCCGAGGCGGCGCTGGAAGAGGCCGCCGCCTCACTGGGCGCCAACCGGTGGCAGACCATCGCCCGGGTCATCTTTCCGGCCGTGGTGCCGTCCATCCTGACCGGCTTTGCGCTGGCATTCGCGCGCGGGGTGGGCGAGTACGGCTCGGTGATTTTCATTGCCGGCAACCTGCCCAACGTGAGCGAAATTGCCCCGCTGCTGATCGTGATTCGGCTGGAGGAGTTCGACTACGCCGGGGCCACGGCCATTGCTGCGGCGATGCTGATCGTGTCGTTCGCCATGCTGCTCATCATCAACGGGCTGCAGGTGTGGTCCCGCAAGCGGAGTGAAAAGCTGTGAGTACCCAAGACCATACGCTGCAAGACCCGCCCGATCTGCCGAAGGCGTTCCGGCCTTCGGGCCCGCTGATGCAGCGCAACTCGGCGATCACCGAACGCCGTTGGGTGCAATGGACGCTGATTGCAACGGCCGTTGCCTTTCTCCTGTTCTTTCTGTTTCTGCCACTGGTTGCGGTCTTTGCCGAGGCCTTCCGTAATGGCGTCAGCACCTACCTCACCGCATTGCAGGAGCCGGACGCACGCTCGGCGCTGAACTTAACGCTCATCACCGCCGCCATCGCCGTACCGCTGAACCTGGTGTTTGGCGTCTGCGCGGCCTGGGCCATCACCAAGTTCGAGTTCAGGGGCAAGAGCCTGCTGATCTCGCTGATCGACCTGCCATTTTCGGTGTCACCGGTGGTGGCGGGTCTGGTCTATGTGCTGGTGTTCGGGGCGCAGGGGTGGCTCGGCCCGTGGCTGCTGGAACACGACATCAAGATTGTCTTCGCCGTGCCCGGCATCGTGCTGGCGACGATTTTCGTCACCTTTCCGTTCATCGCCCGCGAACTGATTCCGCTGATGCAGGCGCAGGGCACCGATGACGAACAGGCGGCAGTGTCGCTGGGCGCCTCGGGCTGGAAGACCTTCTGGCGCGTCACGCTGCCCAACATCAAGTGGGGGCTGCTCTACGGCGTGCTGTTGTGCAACGCGCGGGCCTTTGGCGAGTTTGGCGCGGTGAGCGTGGTGTCGGGTCACATACGCGGCATGACCAACACGCTGCCGCTGCACATCGAGATTCTCTACAACGAATACGCCTTTGCCGCCGCCTTTGCCGTGGCCTCGCTGCTGGCCAGCCTGGCGCTGGTGACCCTGGCCGCCAAATCCTTTCTTGAGTGGCGGTACGGCGATGAATTGGCCGCCGGCCGCAGACACTGACCCCCATTCGGAGCATCTCCATGGACATCCACGTCCGCAACATTGAAAAAGACTTCGGCACCTTCAAGGCGCTGGACCGCGTTGACCTCGACATCGAGAGCGGCGAGCTGATTGCGCTGCTCGGCCCCTCGGGATCGGGCAAGACCACCCTGCTGCGGGTGATTGCCGGGCTGGAATTCGCCGACCAGGGCGAGATTCTGTTTGGCAACCAGGACATGGCCCGCGTGCCGGTGCGCGACCGTCAGGTGGGGTTCGTGTTTCAGCACTACGCCCTGTTCAAGCACATGACGGTGCTCGACAACGTCAGCTTCGGGCTCAAGGTGCGCAAGGACAAACCCAGTGCCGAGGCCATCCGCCAACGCGCCACCGAACTGATCGAGCTGGTGCAGTTGGGCGGGCTGGAAAAGCGCTATCCCTCGCAACTGTCGGGCGGCCAACGGCAACGCGTGGCACTGGCGCGCGCGCTGGCCATCGACCCCAAGGTGCTGCTGCTGGACGAACCCTTCGGGGCCCTCGACGCCAAGGTACGCAAAGACCTGCGGCGCTGGTTGCGCGACCTGCACGACCAGACCGGCGTCACCACCATCTTCGTCACCCACGACCAGGAAGAAGCGCTGGAGCTGGCCGACCGCGTGGTGATCATGAACAAGGGGCGCATCGAGCAACTGGGCCATGTGGATGCGGTGTATGAAAAGCCCGCCAATCCCTTCGTCTTCGACTTTCTGGGCAACACCAACATCGTGCCGGTGACGCTGCGCAATGGTGTCGTGAACCTCGGCCAGGGCGATACCGCCATCGCCGAGTCCAGCGGCAGTAAGGATGGCCCGGCGCTGCTCTATGTACGGCCGGGCGATGTGCGCATTGCCGCAGATGGCGCGGCAGGCCTGCCCACCACCGTGCAACGGGTACAACGCACCGGCCCCATCGTGCGCATCGACGCCGAGGTGTTCGGCTCCACGGCGCCCATCACCGTTGAGCTGCCGCACCTGCACCACGACACCAGTGCCTTCCAGCCTGGCGCCGAGCTGCGCCTGCGACTGCTGCAGTTCAGCCTCTATGCCGAGGGCAGCGGTGCCTTGCTGGGCGCCTCGACGCCTGCCGATGCGATCGGCGTGGCAGCCAGTCGTCAGCGTTCGCGCTAGTTCGTCTCTTTGACGCGGGGTGGCTTTTGCCCCCCGCGTTTGTTCATGGCAAACCGCCGCGGTTTGCCCACCATCTGGCCAGAGCCGACGACGGCATGGCTCCTTTCCATCAAAGGAGCTTCTCCATGCGAACCCCTACGGCCCCACGGCCGCCCCGTTTTCTGAAAAGCGTTGTTTTTGCTGTCGCAATCGGCCTGCTTGCGGGCTGCGACGACAGCTCCAACGACAGCGACGCCCCACCGGCGCCGACGCCACGCAGCCAGCCCAACATCCTGTTTCTGCTGGCCGATGACCTCGGTTTTTCCGACCTGGGCGCCTTCGGCGGCGAGATCTCCACGCCCAATCTCGACACCCTGGCCGCCGAAGGCCGCCTGCTGCTCAACCACCACAGCGCCTTCACCTGCGCGCCGACGCGGGCCATGATCAATGCCGGCACCGATCAGCACGTCACCGGCATCGGCAACCAGTCGATCAAGCCGTTCCAGCGCGGGCAGCCCGGCTACGAAGGGTTCCTCAATGATCGTTCGCTCTACCTGGCCGAACTGCTTGGCGACGGCGGCTACCACACCTACATCGCCGGCAAGTGGCATCTCGGCGACGACACGGGCCAGCTGCCGCCCGATCGCGGTTACGAGCGTTCCTACGTGCTGCTGCCCGGCGTCGGCAACCATTTCGGGCCGCGCCCCGACGCTCCCGTGCCTTCCGACACCGCGCAGCTCGGCGGTCTGATACAGATCGCTTATCGGGAAGATGGCCAGCCGGTCACCCCGCCGGCAGATTTCTTCTCGACGACTTTCTACACCGACAAGCTCATCGAATACATTGAATCCAACCGGGGCGACGGCCAGCCTTTCTTCGCGTTTGCCACGTACACGGCGCCGCACTGGCCGCTGCAGGCGCCGGACGACTACATCGACCGCTATCAGGGGCGCTACGACCAGGGGTGGGAGGCCATCCGACAGGCGAGGGTGCAACGCCAGAAGGCGCTCGGGTTATTGCCCGCGGATTTTGTCGCGCACCAGCCGCTGCCCGAGACGGCAACCCTGCCGCCAAATGCGCTGTTGGGTCAGCAAGACCCGCAGGCTCTACCCGCCTGGGACGCACTGAGCGAAGCGCAGCGGGCTGTTTTTGCGCGACGGATGGAGGTCTATGCCGCCATGGTCGAGCATCTGGACGCCGAGATTGGCAGGCTGATCCGCTACCTGAAGCAGACCGGGCAGTACGAGGACACCCTGATCGTCTTCCAGTCGGACAACGGTTCGGAAGGCGGCAACTGGGACGATCCGCAAGGCCACGACAACAGCCTCGAAAACCTCGGGCGCCACGGGTCCTACGTCGGCCTGCTGGGCCGCTGGGCCGAGGCCACCTCGGCGCCTTTCCGGCCCTGGAAATCCAATGCCTCGGAAGGCGGTCATTCCGTGCCCACCATCGTGCGCCTGCCCGGCCAGGTGAGCGCCCGCCCGCCGGTCACGACCCTCACCGGCATTCAGGACTGGCTGCCCACATTCCTGGAGGTGGCGGGGATCGACAACCCCGGCGCGAGCTACAAGGGACGCGAGGTCAACCCCATCACCGGGGTTTCACTGCTGGCGGTGCTCGATGATCGCGCCACGGAAGTGCGCGGCCCCAGCGACGTGCTTGCCAACGAGCAGGACAACCGTCGCTTCGTGCAGAAGGACGGCTGGAAGGCACTGTTCAACAATCCGCCCATCGGAACCGGCGACTGGCAGCTCTTCGACCTGCGCAACGACCGCGGTGAAACCACCGACCTTGCCGATCAGCGGCCCGACGTGCTCGACGACCTGCTGGTGGAGTGGGAAGGCTACGTTGATCGCTTTGGCGTCATCCTGCCGCCGACCGAGGCCACGCCGTGACCCATTGGGCTGCCACATCAATCGCACTGGCGGCCACATTGACCACCCTGGGGCTTGCCGCTGCGGCGGCAAGCCTGGTCGGCGCGCGCGACACCGAGGTGCGCCTGTGCGATGACTACGCCGGCATTCCGCCCGGCTGGCCGCAGAACCCTGCGGCCGGCATGGTGCAGGTCCGGTTGCAGGGTGCCGATGGCCGTCGGCGCACGCTGCGGGTCGATGCGACGGAGGTGACCAACGCGCAGTTCGCGGCCTTCGTTGCCGCCACCGGCTACCACACCCAGGCCGAGCAGGCGGGTGCATCGGCGGTCTTCGTCAAGCCCGGGTCGGGGGTCATGCTGCACGGCGCCGCCGACTGGTGGACCCTGGTCGAAGGCGCCTACTGGCGTGCGCCCGAAGGCCCCGGCAGCACGCTCGAAGGACGCATGAACCAGCCGGTCGTTCATGTCACGCGAGCGGACGCCCAGGCCTATGCCGCATGGCACGGGACCCGGCTGCCCACCGAAGCCGAGTGGGAAGCCGCGGCCGGTGCAAGCGCTCCAGGCAGCAAGGGGGAGCCGCGTGACCGTGCCGGCCAGCCGCTGGCCAATTACTGGCAGGGACTGTTCCCCTACGGCGACAACGCCGAAGACGGGTTCAGTGGCCGCGCACCGGTGGGCTGCTACACCGCCAACGCCAGCGGCGTGTTCGACGCCATCGGCAACGTCTGGGAGTGGACCGCCGATGACTTCGGTGGCGACAGCCAGTGGCACGGCCACGGCGACCCGGTGGCGGCGGTGCATGCCGGACTGATCAAGGGCGGCTCGTACCTGTGCGCCGAGACTTACTGCGCGCGGTATCGCAGCACGGCGCGCCATTCACTGGAAATCGACCTCGGGACCTCGCATGTGGGGTTTCGCACGGTGCGTGACGGATAGAGAGGGCTGACCATGCAGAACGAAATCGGACACGACGAGGTGCGCTTTGTCATCGCGCCGGGCCTGCACAACAGCGGCCCGCTGCACTGGCAAAGCCTGTGGGAGGCGCGACTGTGCGGCGTCCGCGTGGAACAGGACAACTGGCGGGTGGGCGCGCTGGCGCAATGGACGACCCGCCTGACCCAGACCGTGCTGACCGAGGACACACGTCCCGCAGTGATCATTGCCCACAGCCTGGGCTGCCTGGCCACGCTGGCGGCATGGCCGGCACTGCGCGGCCGGGTGTCGGCGCTGTTTCTGGCCGCGCCCGCCGCCCCTGGCCGCTTCGGACTGGACATCGGCACGCTGGCCGCGCAGCCGCCGGAGGTGCCAAGCGTGCTGGTCGGCAGTCAGAACGATCCATGGATGCCGCTGGCCGATGCCGAGCATCTTGCGGGCCGGATCAACGCCACTTTTGTCGATGCCGGGTCAGTGGGCCACATCAATTCCATCAGCGATCTCGGCCTCTGGCCCGCGGGCTGGACGCTGCTGGAGCGACTGCTGGCCGTTGCCCTGCCGGGACTGGCGCTGCCCCATCCGCTGCCGCCCCCGGCCCGGGTGCGCCGCGCCGACCAGGTGGCGTGGCTGGTATGAACGATGAACGCCGTGCTTCGCAACGCTGTGACATTCATGATGTCCATTGGCTGTAACACCCCCCCGCCTCAACAGGAGACTGACATGACCATCAGATTGGGCGACATCGCCCCCGACTTTGAAGCCGACACCACCGAAGGCCGCATCAAGTTCCACGACTGGGCCGGGTCCAGTTGGGTGGTGCTGTTCAGCCACCCCAAGAACTACACGCCGGTCTGCACCACCGAGCTGGGCTACACCGCCAAGCTCAAGGATGAGTTTGACCGGCGCAACGTCAAGGCCATCGGCCTGTCGGTGGACAAACTCGAAGACCACCACGGCTGGAGCAAGGACATCGAACAAACCCAGGGTGCGGCGCTCAACTTTCCGCTGATCGCCGACGCCGACAGGACCGTGTCGAACCTCTACGACATGATCCACCCCAACGCCAGCGACACGCTGACGGTGCGCTCGGTGTTCGTCATCGATCCCAACAAGAAGGTGCGCCTGACGCTGACCTACCCGGCCAGCACCGGCCGCAACTTCGACGAGATTCTGCGGGTCATCGACTCGCTGCAGCTCACCGACGGCTACAAGGTGGCCACGCCGGTGAACTGGAAAAAGGGTGAGGACGTGATCATCGTCCCGGCCGTCAGCAATGAAGACGCCAAAAAGTTGTTCCCGGCCGGCTGGAAGGAACTGAAACCGTATTTGCGGCTGGTGCCCGATCCCAAGAAGTAATCACATTCAAAGGTCACACTCAGACGCTAATCTCATCAGGCCGTCATCACGACGGCCTTTTTTTTCGGGCCCCCACCGTGACGGCTGTTCCCTTTTCTGATGCGCTGCGCGTTTGGCTGAAGATTGGCCTGATCAGCTTCGGCGGTCCGGCCGGGCAGATCGCCCTGATGCACCGGCTCATCGTTGAAGAGCGCGGCTGGATCAGCGAACAGCGCTTCTTGCACGCGCTCAATTTCTGCATGTTGTTGCCCGGCCCCGAGGCCCAGCAACTGGCCACCTACATCGGCTGGATGCTGCACAAGACCTGGGGCGGCATCGTGGCCGGGGTGCTGTTCATTCTGCCGGGCTTCGTGTTGATGGTGGCCATTGCCTGGGCCTACGTGGCCATGGGCGATCTGGCGTGGATGCAGGGGCTGCTGTTCGGTTTGCAGTGCGCCACCCTCGCCATCGTGGTGCAGGCGGTGCTCAAGGTGGGCCAGAAGGCGCTCAGGCATCCGCTGCTGTGGGGCATCGCCGGGCTGGCGTTCGTGGGCATCTTTGCCTTCGGCGTGCCGTTTCCGCTGATCATCCTGGGCGCTGCCGCGCTGGGATTGATCGGCGCCCGCGTGCTGCCCCAGGTGTTTGCGCGGCCCCTTGATGCCAGTGCCGCGGCCGCGCCCCTGGCGCCGGCCCCCTCGTGGACCCTGCGCGTGCTGCTGTCCGGCGCGGCGCTGTGGGGCCTGCCGGTGCTGGCGCTGGTGCTGACGCTGGGCGTGGGGCATGTGTTCACCGACCAGGCTCTGTTTTTCAGCAAGATGGCGGTGGTCACCTTCGGCGGCGCCTACGCGGTGCTGGCCTACATGACGCAGCAGGCCGTCGAGCGCTACGGCTGGCTGGCGCCGGGCGAAATGGTGCAGGGCCTGGCCCTGGCCGAGACCACGCCCGGCCCGTTGATTCTGGTGCTCACTTACGTCGGATTTCTGGCCGCTTATCGCGCGCCCGGCCTGCTCGACCCCGGCGTTTCGGGGCTGATCGGCGCCACCCTGTCCACCTGGGTGACGTTCGTGCCCTGTTTCCTGTGGATCTTTCTGGGCGCGCCCTACATCGAGCGGCTGCGCGATCACCCCGGCCTGAGCGCCGCGCTCACCGCCATCACCGCCGCCGTGGTGGGGGTGATTCTCAATCTGTCCCTGTGGTTTGCGTTGCATGTGCTGTTTGACGAGGTGCATCGCTGGCAGGGCTACGGCCTGCGCCTGGTGGTGCCAGACCCCGGCAGCCTCGACCTCGCCGCGTTGCTGATCGGCGCGGCCGCCATGCTGGCGCTGATTCGCTACCGGATCGGGCTGATGAAGGTCTTGCTCGCCTGCGGCGTGGCTGGCGTGGTCTTTGCTCTGGCCTAGATTCATGACTCATCCGGTTCAGGGCCTTGGCGCCGGGCGCCGCGTCTGCTGAAACGGCGCGCCGCGCGGTCGGGTTCTTGATCCTCCCTTTGCGCACAGTTCTTGGAGAAAATGCAGATGCTTTCGTCACACAGTCAGGATGTGGTGGCCCATTACACGGTGCGCCACGGCGGCCGCGACGGCCTGTTTGGCGACCAACCCTTCGCGAATTACGGCTACTGGACGCGAGATGACCTTTCGCTGCAGCAGGCCGCCGAGGCGCTGACCGAGCTGGTTGCCACCTCGGCGGGTCTGCGACCGGGCGATGCGGTGCTCGATGTCGGCACCGGCTACGGCGCCGGCGCGGTGGTCTACGCCAGGCGCTGTCGTCCGGCATCGATCGTGGGCATCGACATTACCCCGGTGCGCATCGAAGAGGGCCTGAACTACGTGGCCGGGCACGGCCTGTCCGATGTCATCACGTTGCAGCTCGGCAGCGCCACGGCGCTGGCCTTCGCCGACGCGCGCTTCGACAAGGTTGTTTCTGTGGAGTGCGCGTTTCACTTCGACACGCGGGTGGATTTCCTGCGTGAAGCGGCGCGCGTGCTCAAGCCGGGCGGAACCCTGGCGCTGACCGACATCATTCCGCGCAGCGGCATCGATCCCGCCACCTACATGCGCGGCGAGAAGACGCTGGGCAGCGGCATCTGCCTCGACAACCTCGACAATGCCTACCACGCCGACGTCTATGCGCGGCATCTGCGAGAGGCCGGCTTCGAGGCGGTGCGCATCGAATCGATTGTGGACTGGACGCGCCTGCCGTTCGCGCAGGCGCTGGATGCCATGGGCGCGCGCGACGGCGGCGCACGCGGGGCGGGGTGGCAGCGGACGGCGGCGCGCCTGCGCCAGTTGATCGACCTTGGCGAGGACTACGTGCTGGTCGTGGCGCGCCGCGCGCGCTGACGGCTCGCTGCGCCCGAACCGCGGGGGACCTTGGCATCATGTCGCGGGTCGCCGATCCAGGGTTCAGCCCGCGTGCTGCGTGAAAAGGTTAGACCTCTGGCCCCTCCGCCTTTAGCCCCCTGACCATGAACGACGTCAATATCTCGACCGAACTGGATGCCGAAGGCATTCTGCTGGCCCGCATCGACATGCCGAATCGCGCGATGAACGTGTTTTCGCGCGATCTGATGGATGCGCTGGAAGCGCTGATCACCCGCGCACAGGGCGACGAAGCCATCCGCGCCGTGGTGCTGACCTCGGGCAAGCCCTCGTTCCTGGCGGGCGCCGACCTGGCGATGGTGGAAGCCTTCACCGAGCGCGCGGCCAGCACCGGCAGTCCCGAAGAGCTGCACGCATTGCTGGGCCATCTGGGGCGCCTGTTTCGCCGGTTAGAGACCCATCCCACCCCGTTTGTCGCCGCCATCAACGGCCTGGCGCTGGGCGGCGGGCTGGAGCTGTGTCTGGCCTGCCGCGCGCGCATCGTCGCGGATGACCCGGCCATCCAGCTGGGCCTGCCCGAAGTCACGCTGGGCCTGTTGCCCGGCGCCGGCGGCACGCAGCGTCTGCCGCGACTGGTGGGCGCTGAAAAGGGCCTCGACATGCTGCTTACCGGCAACCCGGTGAACCCCGCGGCCGCGCTGGCCCTGGGCCTGGTCGATGAAGTGGTGCCGGCCGACCAGCTCATCGACGCCGCCAAGGCGCGCGCGCGCCGCAGCAGCCGTGAACAGGCGCCCTGGGACCTTGAAGGCGCCGAGTTCGACAGTGCCCCCTTCGACTTCAGCCACGCCGACGCCGCGCGCGCGGCCATTGCCGATGCGGTGGGGATCAGCGATTACCAGCTGCATCACTACCCGGCCTACGCCGCCATCATCGACTGCGTGGTCGGCGGCTGGTCGCTGCCCATGACCGAAGCTGGCGAGCACGAGACGCGCATTTTCGTTGACCTGATGCGCGATCCGGTGGCCGGCAACATGGTGCGCAGCCTGTTCCTGAACCGCCAGAAGGCGGCCAAGCTCGGGCTGCTGGCTGACAACAGCCCGCTGGCCGAGGGCGACGACGCCTTCTTGCCGCAACTGCGCGCCGCACAGACCACCGCCCGCGACGCCGGCGCTGACGAAGACACCACGCTGCTGCTGGGCGCCGCAGCGGCACTGGCGAGCTGGCAGGCCGGCAAAGCCGGCAAGGCCGAGCCCGTGGCGCTGGCCGATGTGGCGGCCGTGAACGCCGGCTTGTATCCGTCGTACACCGGCGGCCCCTTCCAATGGCTGCGGCAGACCGGCGCGGCGCGCATCGCCACCCTGGTGGGCGAGGCCAATCCGGCCTTCAAGGCTGCACTTGCGCCGCTGGACCAGGTCGAGGCGTTTCTGCGCGGTGACACCCGCCCATGACGCCCTGATGAGCCCGCCCACCCCAACCACGGCCGCAGCGGTCGTCGCTGCCCTGCGGCCCGGCATGCGGGTGTTTGTCCCCGGCGTGTCGGGCGAGAGCCTGGCGTTTGCCGCAGCGCTGCGCGCCCACCCGGACGCCTGCGCCGGCGTGCAGTTCGTTGGCGTGCATTTTCCGGGCATCAACCACACCGATTACCTGGGGCTGCACCCGGACGCACGGCAACGGGCCTACTTCATGGCGCCCAGTCTGCGGCCGGGGCTGGTCGACGGTCGCGCCGAGTTGGTGCCGTTGGACTATCCCGGCATCTTTCGCGACCTGAGCGAACAGGACGACATCGACCTGCTCATTGCCCAGGTCACCCCGCCGGACGCGCAGGGGCGGTGCAGCCTGGGGCCCTGCTGCGACTTTCACCCGGCGGTGTGGGCCCGGGCGCGGCGCCGCGTGGCCCATGTCAACCCGAGCCTGCCGCGCACCCGCAGCCGCTTCGAGGTGCGATTCGACGCGTTCGATGCCGTTTTCGAGCACGCCGAGACGCCGCTGGTGTTCGACGGCGGCGCGCCCGACGAGGCGATGCTGCGGCACGGCCGGCGCGTGGCGGCCTTGATTCGCGATGGCGACACCCTGGAATTTGGCGTGGGCAAGCTGCAGGCCGCCATCCTCGCCTCGCTCACCGACCACCGTGATCTGAAGGTGTGGTCGGGCATGGTGTCAGCGCCGGTGCTGGGGCTGCTCGATGCCGGCAGCATGGACCGCCGCGACGGCAGCGTGCAGGTCGGTGCGGCCTTGGGGGACGCGGCGTTTTATGAGCGCGTGGGGCGCGATCCGGCGTTTCTGTTCCGCCCCGTCAGCGACACCCATGACGTGCGCCGCATCGCCGCCATTGATCGCTTCTGCGCCGTCAATTCGGCGGTGGAGGTGGATCTGTTCGGGCAGGTCAATGCCGATTCCATACGCGGCAAACTGGTCGCGGGGGTGGGCGGGTTGACCGCCTTTGTGGCCGGCGCGCTGCTGTCGCCGGGCGGACGCGCCATCATCGCCTTGCCGGCGGCCACCGATGACGGGCGTTACTCGCGCATCGTCGCCAAGTTGAGCACCGGCTTCACGGCCCTGCCGCGGCACACCGCCGATTACGTGGTCACCGAGCACGGCGTCGCCGCGCTGCGCGGGCTGTCACTGCAGGCCCGAGCCAGAGCGCTGATCGACATTGCCGCGCCGGGATTTCGCGACAGCCTGGCGCAGCAGTGGGCCGAGATGATCCAGAACCTCTGATTCCGCGTCGCCCGGTCAGCAGCGCACGCCGCTGACCCGGGGCTTCAGGGCGAAACGCCGGCGGGCTTGCCCGCCTGAACCTCGGCGCCGGGCGTCGGCACCGGCGCGGGTTCTGGCGCTGTCGGCAGCGCGTTTCTGAAGGCGATGTAGTCGGCCGCGCTGGTCTTGGGGTCTTCGATCATCGGCAGGTGGCCAATGTTCGACATGATCCGGAGTTCGCTGTTGGGCAGCAGCTTGCTGTAGACCACGCCGCCCGACACATCGGCCACGCGGTCCTGGTTGCCCCAGACGATCAGCGCCGGCACCGGGTTGCCATTGATCTGCGGCTCCATCCAGAAGGCTTCTTCCATCAGCTGGTCGTAGATGCGCATGTGCAGCGGGTGATGCCTGGCCGACCGTTCGGCCAGATAGCGCTTGATGGGGCCGGGAATGAAGGGCGGCTCATGAAACACCAGGTCAATCACCTGCCCGAAGGCTTCCGGGGTCGCCGACGTGAGCAGGTTGCGGCCGGTTTCGCGATGCACCCGACGCACATAGCTTTCGTTGGCCGAGACCAGGCCGCTGGGGGCCAGCAGCCACAGGCTGTCGACGCGGTCCGGATACAGCACGGCGAAGGCCGAGACAATCCATCCACCCATGTTCGAGCCGCCAAAGTGGGCGCTGTGCAGCTTCAGGGCGTCCATGATCTGCCCGAGACGCTCGGTCTGCTGGCGAATGCCGTAGGCCTCATCGGCCGGCATGCTGGAGGCGCCGAAGCCGGGCAGGTCGATGGCGATGACGCGGTAATGCGGTACCAGGTGCTTGGCGACACGCGTGAAGTGGTCCTTGTCGGCGCCGAAGCCGTGCACCAGCACCAGCGGGGGGCCTTTGCCGCCTTGCAGGGTGGCAATCTCGAAGCCCGGAATCTGCAGGGTCACCGCCTGCAGTTTGGCCGCGCGCCGCTCGGCATTGATCAGCAGGGTGACGATCTGCTCGGGGGCCACCTGAGTCCAGATGATCATGGTGAACAGCAGCACGACGAACAGGCCCAGCGTGCCGAACAGCAGTCGTTTGATCCACATCAGGCGCGCACCGCCGTGGCGTCGGGGCGGTGGCGCATCAGCCCTTCCTGCGCGACGCTGGCCACCAGCGCGCCGTCGCGGCTGTAGATGAGGCCGCGGGTCATGCCGCGCGCGCCTTGCGCCGAGGGGCTGTCCATGTCGTACAGCAGCCAGTCGTCGATGCGCGCGTCACGGTGAAACCACAGCGCATGATCGAGGCTGGCGACCATCATGTCGGGCGAATACCACGAGCGGCCATGCGGCTTGAGCGCAGTGGCGATCAGGTTGAAGTCGCTGGCGTAAGCCAGCAGGCAGCGGTGCAGCCAGGGCGCGTCGGGCAAGGGCGCAACCGCGCGGAACCAGATCTGGTTGTAGGGCGCGGCCTGCTGCTGCGGGATCAGCGGGTTGGCGGACGACACCGGCCGAAACTCGATGGCGAGCGGCTGGGTGAGCACGTCGCGCACCGCCTGCGGCAGTTCGGGCACCGCCGCAAACCATGTTTCGCGCAATTCGTCGATCGGCGTCAGCGATTCGGGCGGCGGCACCTCGGGCATCGGCAGATGGTGTTCAAGGCCGCCTTCGTCGATCTGAAACGAGGCCATCATCGACAGAATGGGGCGCCCGTGCTGGATGGCCTGCACGCGCCGCGCCGAGAAGCTGCTGCCATCTCGCAGGCGGTCCACTTCGTAAACGATGGGCGCGTCCATGTCGCCCGGCAGCAGAAAGTAGGCGTGCAGCGAATGCGGACGGCGATCTTCGACCGTGCGCGATGCCGCCACCATGGCCTGACCGATCACCTGGCCGCCGAACACCGAATGCCCGCCGAGATCGCGCGACGTGCCGCGAAACAGGTTGACTTCCAGTGACTCGAGATCAAGCTGCTCGACCAGATCCTGCAGTTTTGGGGTCATGCAACGCTCCACCATTCAGCAAACCGTAATTGTGAGGCATTCCGCCATGTCAGAACCACCGGCGATCGCCTGCCGAACCGGTTGTGCCGCCTGCTGCATTGCGCCGTCCATCACCTCGCCGCTGCCCGGGCTGCCCCACGGCAAGCCGGCCGGCGTGCCCTGCCCGCACCTGAGCCCGACCCTGGCCTGTGCGCTGTGGGGTGATCCACGGCGGCCGGCGGTGTGCGCCTCGCTGAGACCCGAGCCGCTGATGTGCGGTAGCTCGCGCGCGCAGGCGCTGGACTACCTGACGACCCTTGAACGATTGACGGCGACCCGTGCCCAACCCTCACCATCCGCCCGAACAGGAAGACCCTCGTGAGCCTGCAGACCCGCAACCCCGCCACCGGCGACGTGCTGGACACCTACCCCGAGCAGACCCCCGCAGAAGTGCATGGCGTGCTGGACCAGGCCGTCGCCGCGCAGCGGCGCTGGCAAGACCTGGGCTTTGCCGAACGCGCGCGCGGCATGCGGGCCGTGGCCGAGGCGCTGGAAGCCCGCGCCGACACCTTCGCCCGACTGATGGCCCTGGAGATGGGCAAGCCGCTGGCACAGGGCGCGTCCGAAGCCCGCAAGTCGGCGAGCGCCTGCCGCTACTACGCCGAACACGCCGAGGCGTTTCTGGCGGACCAGCCCGTGGCCATCGACAGCGGCAGCGCCGCGATCAGTCACGCGCCCCTGGGTGTGATTCTGGGCGTCATGCCGTGGAATTTTCCGCTGTGGCAGGTGCTGCGGTTTGCGGCCCCGACGCTGATGGCGGGCAATACCGTGCTGATCAAGCACGCGCCCAATGTCACCGGCACCGCCCTGGCATTGGCGCAACTGTTCGATGACGTGGGCCTGGGCGGCGGCGTGTACAGCGCGCTGGTGATCGACCTGGCCCCCACGGCAACGGTGATTGCCGACCCGCGCGTGGCGGCGGTGTCGTTGACCGGCAGCGTGCGCGCCGGCCGGGCGGTGGCGGCGCAGGCCGGGCAGGTGCTGAAAAAGTGTGTGCTGGAACTGGGCGGCTCGGACGCCTACGTGGTGCTCGACGACGCCGACATCGCGCACGCGGCGACCACCTGCGTGCACTTTCGCCTCACCAACGCCGGCCAGAGCTGCATCGCGGCCAAGCGCTGGATCGTCACCCGGGCTGCGCGCCCGGCCTTCGAGGCCGCCGTGCGGGCGCAACTGGCCGCCCAGGTCGTCGGGGATCCCTTCGACAGTACGACCACCGTCGGGCCCATGGCCCGTGAGGACCTGCGGGCGCAGCTGCACGATCAGGTGCAGGCCAGCATGGCGGCCGGCGCGCGCTGCGTGCTCGGCGGGGTGTTGCCGGCCGGCAACGGCAGCTACTACCCGGTGACCCTGCTCACCGATCCACCGCCGGGCTGCCCGGCCTATGCCGACGAACTGTTCGGCCCGGTGGCGACCCTGATCGAAGTGCCCGACGCCGAGGCGGCGTTGCAGGTTGCCAACGACACGGTCTACGGCCTGGGCGGCGCGGTGTTCTCAGCCGATGTGAAGGCGGCAGAAGCCTTCGCCCGGCAGATGCACTGCGGCGCGGTGGGCATCAATCGCGCGGTGGCCTCCGACCCGCGGCTGCCGTTCGGAGGCGTGCGTGACAGCGGCTACGGCCGCGAGCTGTCGCGGCACGGGCTGATGGAGTTCGTCAACGTGCGCGCCATCCTGCGGGCGTGATTCAGGCTTTCAGGCGCCGCACGAGCGCGGCCGTGTAGTCGACCGTGCTGGCGCTGCCGCCCAAGTCGCCGGTGCGCACGTGATCGATGTTCAGCGTGTCGCGCAGGGCTTGCCGCAGTTGCTGGGCGCGGTCGTGTTGCCCCACATGGTCGAGCATCATCGCGCCCGCCAGCAGGAGGGCGGTGGGGTTGGCAATGCCCTTGCCGGCAATGTCCGGTGCCGAGCCGTGCACCGCCTCGAAGATGGCCGCGTGCGCGCCGATGTTGCCGCCCGGCGCCATGCCCAGGCCGCCGATGAGGCCGGCAATTTCGTCAGACAAAATATCGCCGAACAGATTGGTGGTGAGCAGCACGTCGAACTGCCAAGGGTTGAGCACCAGCTGCATGGCGCAGTTATCGACAATGCGGTCTTCGATGATCAGTCGGTCGCGGTAGCGTTCGCCGACCTCATACGCGGTTTCCAGAAACAGCCCGGTGAGCTTCTTGAGGATGTTGGCCTTGTGGATGATGGTGACTTTCTTGCGGTCATGACGCACGGCGTAGTCGAAGGCCCATTCCGCGATGCGGCGACAGCCCTCGCGGGTGTTGATGCCGGTGCCCTGCGCCACGGCGCGCGGGTCGTCGCCGATGGGGACGTAATGTTCGTAGCCGACGTAGAAGCCTTCGAGGTTTTCGCGCACCAGCACCAGATCAATGTCGTCAAAACGACCGCCGGGGATCAGGGTTTGGGCCGGGCGCAGATTGGCGTAGAGCTTGAAGGTTTCACGCAGCCTGACATTGACCGAGCGCATGGGGCTGTCGACCGGTGTGGTCAGCGGCCCCTTCAGCGCCAGACCGGTACGTCGAATGCTCTCCAGCGTGCATTCCGGCAGGGGATCGCCGAACTGCTCGGCGGCGCCAAGGCCGGCGGGTTGCTCGTCCCACGCGAAGGGGGTGCCCAGGGCCTCGAAGACGCTGCGGGTGGCCGCAACAATTTCGGGGCCAATGCCGTCGCCGGTGAGCAGCGTGGCGGGAATGGCGGCAGGGGTCATGCGGGGCTCCGTTCGGGATCGGTCGGATCCGAGAGGTTACGCTGCTCACCGCGTTCACGGGACACGAGGTTCGCGATCCTCAGGCCTGCAATCGCCCCCGAAAGCTGTCCAGACTTTGTTCGCTGATGCGCTTGCCCGCACGCTGATGTGTCACCCGCCACTGCAGGCGCAGGCCCACTTCGGGTCGGGTGTCGCTGGTCAGCGTGACCTGCAATGCGTCGCCCTGTTGCAGGGTGATGGCCTCCAGCAAGGGCAGGTAGACCTGATCCCAATGCGTCGGTGCGGCGTCGGGCGCGGTGCTGATGTCGACCCCGGGCGCCAGCGTACAGACCCACCACAGTGCGAGGCCGTGCACGGTGTGCGGCGCAGGCGCGAAGCTGACCTTCTGCTGGCGGCGACTGAGCGGCGGTGGCGACTTGGGCGAGAAATCGAGGTCATCCCAGCAGGCGCCCGGCGCCGCCAGGTGAGTGGGCGGCACACGCCGGACGTACAGATTGTTGAGGCTGACCACGCGGGCGGCATCCAGGTTCAGATCAAAGCCGACGGTGCTCCAGAGGTCGATTTCGCGCTGCAGGGCGGGGTCGCTCACCGGCGCCACGAACTGCTGGAGGCGGCAGGGCATGATGGCGCCACCGGGTTTCAGGTAGCGGCGCGCGTCGACCAGGGTTTCCAGCAGCCCTTCTTCCAGCGCGTAGTTGCCCAGCGTTTCAGAGATCACCAGATCCACCCGGGGCGGGTTGGCGATCTCGCCGGAATGCGCATGGGTGAACTGCAGGCCCGTGATGCCGTTGGCGCGCGCCAGCGTTTGCGCCAGCGCCAGCGCTTCGCTGTACTCGACGAGGTGGCAATGCTTGGCGCCAAGCCGCCGGGCCAGAAACGACAGAAAGCCGGTGCCCGCACCCAGGTCGGCCACGGTGGTGACGCCGGGGGTAATGACCTGTTTCAGCGCCGCGTGGAAGGCCTGATTGCGGCCGGCGTCGCCCAGCAGCTTGCGGTGCAGTTCAATTTCGCTCATGGCCGCGATTGTCGGCGATTCGGAGGAAAATACCGACATGTCTGACGTTCAACTTGCCTCTGTCACGCCGCGGGTGTTCGCCGGGCGCGTGCAGCCCATGCCCGGCGACGGCCGGCCCACGGCCATCTTCAAGCAACCGCTGCACGGTGAGATCGAGATCACGCCGCTGGGCATCGTCGGAGACCATCAGGCCGACCTGAAGCATCACGGCGGCCTGGAGAAAGCCGTGCACTTCTACGCGGCGGACCGTTATGCGCTGCTGGCCCAGCGGTTTCCGGACGTGGCGGGCGCCCTGGGCCCCGGGGCCATGGGCGAGAACCTGAGCGCGGCCGGTGTCGACGAAAACGATGTCTGCATCGGCGACGTGTTCGCCTTGGGCCAGGCGCGGCTGCAGATCTGCCAGCCGCGCACCCCCTGCTGGAAGATCGACGCGCGACACGGCATCGACGGCATGGCCGCCTTCATCGAACAGCGCGGCATCGCCGGGTGGTATTACCGGGTGCTGGTGCCTGGTCGCGCCGAGGTGGGCGAGGCCCTGACCCTGATCGCCCGCCCGCCGGGCACGATCAGCGTGGCGGCGTTCTCTGCGCTGCGCGACCAAACCCGGCCCGACCTGGCGGTGTTGCAGCGCCTGGCCGAGATGCCGGCGCTGGCCGCCGACTGGCGGCGGCGCCTGGGCAAGCGCCTGGCGTGGCTGCGCGAGCACGGTCGATGACGCTGCCGGATCTGCCGGTCGGCGAGGTGCTGCCGACCTTGATGGCCACGCTGGCGACTTCGATGTCGGCGGTGCTCTGTGCGCCGCCGGGCTCGGGCAAGACCACGCTGGTGCCGTTGGCCCTGCTGGCCGCGCCGTGGTTGGCGGGCAAGTCGATCATCGTGCTCGAACCCCGCCGCGTGGCGGCGCGCGCGGCCGCGGCGCGCATGGCGCAGTTGTGTGCCGAGGCGGTGGGCGAAACCGTCGGCTATCAGGTGCGGTTTGATCGCAAGGTTGGCCCGCGCACCCGGGTGGAGGTGCTCACCGAGGGGCTGCTGACGCGGCGCCTGCAGGCGGACGCCGAGTTGCCCGGCGTGGGGCTGGTGATCTTCGACGAGTTTCATGAACGCAGTCTCGAAGCCGATCTGGCGCTAGCCCTGACGGTCGATGCGCGCGCCAATCTGCGCCCTGACCTGCGGGTGCTGGTGATGTCGGCCACGCTCAACGCCGAGCGCATCGCAGCCCTGCTGGACGATGCGCCGGTGGTGCGCAGCGACGGCCGCATGTTTCCGGTCGAGGTTGTCTATCGGCCCACCACCGCCGGCGTGGCCGAGGCGGTTGCCGGGGCCGTGATGGCCGGCCTGGCCGAGGATGAGGGCGACGTGCTGGCGTTCTTGCCCGGCGCGCGCGAGATCCGCGACGCCCAGCAGCTGATCGAATCCCGCACGGCATCGCGCGCCGCGGCGGTGCGCGTCTATCCCCTGTATGGCGCGCTGGAGGCCAGCGCCCAGGATGCGGCCTTGCGGCCCGACCCTGACGGCGCACGCAAGGTGATTCTGGCCACCAACATCGCCCAGACCAGCCTGACGGTGGAAGGCGTGACCACCGTGGTCGATGGGGGCTGGGTGCGCGTGGCCGCGTATGACCTGGCCTCGGGCGCCAACCGCCTGGTCACCCGCCGCATCTCCCGCGCCGCCGCCGAGCAGCGCGCCGGTCGCGCCGGCCGGCTGGGTCCGGGGCGGGTGATTCGGCTCTGGTCCCAGGACCAGCACGGCGGTCTGGCGGCCTTCGATGCGCCCGAAATCCAGCAGGTGGACCTGAGCCGCTTTGCGCTGGAGCTGGCGGTTTGGGGGCTGCACCCCGGCGATGCGGCGCTGCTCGACGCGCCACCGGCACCGGCATGGTCGGTCGCGCAGGGGCTGTTGCGCGGCATCGCGGCGGTTGATGATCAGGGGCGCGCCACGCCACTCGGCCAAGCCCTGCTGAACGTGCCCGCCGCGCCCCGGCAGGCGGCACTGCTGCATCGCGCGCAGCGGCAGGGGCTGGGCGAGCTTGCCGTGTGGCTGGTGGCGGTGTTGGATGAGGGCGAGGTCGGTCACGATCTTGGCGAGGCGGTGCGCCGTTTCATGCAGGGCCGCGCGCCCGCACCGGCCCAGCGGCGGGTGCGTGACACGGTGCGGCAGTTGGCCCAGCGCCTGAAGGTGACGCCCGCCACGCAGGCCGACGAGCGCGATCTGGCGCGGCTGGTGGCCTTTGCCTATCCCGAACGCATCGCGCAGCGGCGCGGCGACACCGTTGGCGTGTTTCTGTGCGCCGATGGCCGCGAACTGCGCGTGCACGGCGCCTCGCCTCTGGCCCAGTCGCCGTGGTTGGCGGTTGCGCACTGGGACCCCGGCCCGCCCCGGACATTGCGCAGCGGACTGGTCATGGACGAGGCCACGCTGCGCGCCGACTTTGCCGATCAGCTGGTGGTGGACGACGCGGTGGGCTGGGATGCCCGCGCCGAAGCGGTCCGCACCGACACCCAGACCCGGCTTGGGGCGCTGATCATCGATCAGCGGCCGGGCCGGCCTGCGGCAGATCGCATCGTCGATGGCGTGCTCGACGGCCTGGGCCAGCTGGGGCTTGAGGTCTTGCCGTGGACGCCGGCCTTGCGTCAGTGGCAGGCGCGGGTGCAGTGCCTGCGGCAATGGCAGCCCGAAGCCGGCTGGCCCGACGCGGGAGACGACGCGCTGCTGGTGACGCGAGCGCACTGGCTGCGGCCGTTTCTGGCGGGCGTCAGCCGGCGCAGCCAGTTTGACCGCATCCCGCTTGCCGACGCGCTGCAGGGCCTGCTCGACTACCCCGCCCAACAGGCGCTGCAACGCCTGGCACCCACGCACCTGACCGTGCCCAGCGGCCACGCCCATCGCCTGCACTACGCCGAGGGTGCGCTGCCGCTGCTGGAGGTGAAACTGCAGGAGATGTTCGGCGCGCAAGAAACCCCGACCGTCTGCAACGGCCGCGTGCCGGTGGTGCTGCATCTGCTGTCGCCGGCGCGGCGTCCGGTCGCGGTCACGCAAGACATCAAGGGCTTCTGGCAGGTGGGCTACATCGACGTGCGCAAAGACCTGCGGGGGCGGTATCCCAGACACCCCTGGCCGGTCGATCCGACCGTCGCCAGCGCCACGGCCAGAGCAAAGCCGAGAGGCACCTGAGCAATGACGTATTGACTCCGATGGAGTCAGCATGAACAATAGCGGGCTTCGCCGATCGTTCAGCGGTCGTCGAGGGCGGATGGAGGGATACTCAAGCGGCCAACGAGGGCAGACTGTAAATCTGCTGACTAACGTCTACGTAGGTTCGAATCCTACTCCCTCCACCACACAGGATTTTCGCGGTACACCAGTCTGGTGCAGCGAGCGCGGCGGGAGTAGTTCAATGGTAGAACTTCAGCCTTCCAAGCTGATAGCGCGGGTTCGATTCCCGTCTCCCGCTCCAGATGGTGATGGATGGCTGCATCGTTGTGACACCAATGCCCACATAGCTCTAGTGGTAGAGCGCACCCTTGGTAAGGGTGAGGTCATCAGTTCGAATCTGATTGTGGGCACCAAATTCGCAGGTCAGTGGTAACGGTTGGCACAATCTGAAGGCGAACTGATGACCTCCAGAACGAGGGATTCATCGCTTTTGATGTTTGGCCGAAGGCCAAACATGGGTTCGAATCTGATTGTGGGTACCCAATTCGCAGTTCAGTGGTGCTCTTTCTGGTTTTTGGGCACTAAGTTTTTGATGTTGGGTTGATGTGGTCCAAGTCGAGCGAGCCCTGCTCGCTTTTCGTGTTTTTTCAGTCCCGCGTGCGCGGGCATACCTCTAAAGAAGAGTACAGATGGCAAAGGAAAAGTTTGAGCGTACGAAGCCGCACGTGAACGTT
>TARA_R110000822_G_scaffold187752_28_pt1 | contig 47808 bp, 41 predicted proteins | sample TARA_R110000822 | Tara Oceans TARA_R110000822 (sample SAMEA4397666) | marine metagenome | biome: Polar Biome; feature: [SRF] surface water layer (ENVO:00010504); material: water (ENVO:00002006), including particulate matter (ENVO:01000060) such as... | depth 5 m | reverse complement strand
GTAGCGCTGGTTTTCATAGTGGGCCCTTATCGTGACGTCATAGGAGTGGGGCTCCTGAATCACTTGATTGCCTACTTGGTAGTCCAGCTCAGAACTAAATTTGATTTGATCCTTGTCGCCACCCAAGCGATCGAGGGTGACGTTGGCTTGCCAGTTATCGGGGGCAATCGGCTTGCCGTTATCGTAGGCATATAGCCTCATTTCTGGTGGTACACCGGTTTCAAAAATTTTCAGTTCTAGAGAAAAATCGCCATCACTAAGCAGTTTCCCACCCTGGGATCCTTTGGCTTCTTCGGCTTGCTTGCTACTGTGACCATCGCTCTCACCATGATCATTGGCAGCATAGCTGTAGAAGCTGACACTACCCCATAAGGTAATGACTACACTGAGGAATAAAAATTGGTTTCTCATGAGATGCCCCCTTTTTGTTGAGTAATGGGTTGAGAGTTACCTGATAATTTTGATGTGGAGAGCTTCGAGGGACGCATGGATTGACCAGTAATACGTTCCAGTTCCAGTAATTGCAGGTACACCAGAGTGTGGGTTTCAATTAGCTCACGCTCCAAGGCAAACAATTCTTCCTGGGCATCAGCCCATTGCAGGACGCTGTAACGCCCTTTGCTGTATCCCGCTTCGGTATCAGCGAGCAGTTGTTGTGCCAAGGGGAGTAGCTCCTCGGTAATAAGTTGGGCGTACTGGGCGTGGTTCATCAGTGTTTGCTGAATAGCCACCAGAGATAGTCGAAGTTGTGTGCGTACCAGTTCACTCTGCTCTATGGACAAAGCTTGTTCCGCTTGGGCAGCGGCAAGACGTCCCCGGTTTGGATTACTGATAGGAATTGGCATCGAAATATTGAATACCAGTGCCTGGTCGTTAGTTGCTTCAAAGCGGCGCAGACCAACACCCACGTCGAGATTGACCTTGCTGTTAGCTCGGGCGAGCTGAACTTGTGCATCAGCTAGTCGCTGCAATACCTGCTGACGCATGAATACTGGTGACTTGATCAGTGCTTCGGTTATTCCGGCGCCGTCTGGAACCGAAGGCAAACTGAGCAGATTACCGCTAGCCCCAGCAAATGAAGGGCTGGCGGACCACATTGCCGCCAGGTTGGCTCTGGCAAGACTGGCTTGACCCTTGAGCTGCATTACCAGTGCCTTAGAGCGAGACAGCTTGAGCTGCATTTTGGTGACATCTGCCTGCTTGACAGCGCCAGCTTTGGCCCGTCGTTGAATCACATTGAGAGCATTCCGTTCAGAATCTGCTCGTTTATCAATCCAGCCCTGCAAAAACTGGAGCCGGAGCAATTCGTAATAACGGCGGCTGGTTTCGGCCAGCACATCGAGGCGTGCCAGTTCGTACTCGGTTTGTTGGTTTTGACGTGAGGTGGTTGCCAGGGCAATACGGCTTTCGCGTTTCCCCCCCAGTTCTATTGTCTGACCGAGTGTCAGTGTGATTTCGGCCTGATCGGCATCACTAAAGTCGCCACTGCCTAATACATTTTCGACGATCAATCCTAGAATTGGCAGTGGACGTTGTTTGGCCTGTAAAAGCTCAGCTTCTGATACCCGGAGATAATAGGGATAGGCTTTCAGTTCAGCATTTTTTTGCAGCGTTTGTTGCAGTGCATAGTTAAGGTCGATGCTCTGCAGCGGGACTTTTTCTAGGAGAACAGCCTCCTGAGATAAGGCTGGCAGGCTCCCAGTCAAGGCTGCCAGCAGACAGACGCAGGCCACAGCAATGCCTGACCTGCGCGGACGCAGTCCAGCAAGGTTAAAAAATTTCATTGGTCATAAACTCCATTACTCGGCAAGCAGTGCTCGCCGATGTTAAACAAAAAATTTGGGTTTAACGGGAGTTAGGCGGTGGGAGGGGGAATAGCGGGTTTATAGGTCAAACCTAAATAGGTGCGGGTGACATCACCCAGTTTGGCCGTTGGCACTGTCGTGTAATCAGCCTCCAGTAGCAGAGGTTGATTGCAGGGGTCGAAAAGAGAATGCAGATGCGTATTTTCATGAGGGTTGGACGGCTCGCCGTCCACATCTGTGCTTGTTTCATCAGCCACTTCACCGGCAAGGTGAATATGGGATGGTTCATATAACGTGTGATCATCCGATGAGGTGTGCATGGCTGCCACAACACTACTAAATAGCGTATGGAGTACCAGCACAAAAAGAAGTAACCACTTCTTATTCAAATCGGAATCTCAATAGAATTGTAGGAATACAGTTAGCTAGCCCATTCTGACAGCCAAATAGGTAGAAAGTTTATCATGTACAGTCCAGCACATACATTTCTAGTACATTCTTCTAATACAATGTATGACCAACATCCAAACCCGTATTTTAAATTAATCACTTAAAAACAATAGGTTAAGAGTTTATAATTATTGTAAATGTAAACGTTTCCCGCCGCCTCCACCAATTCGTTGAAATATACTTAATATTTCAATATGTTACCAAGTGTACGGGAAACCAGAAATGGGGACTCGTACGCTATTCCTAACTCAACGCCGCCTCACATACCTGTATTTAAAAACTGTAGATAATGCGTCACAACCGCCTGTATACGCTGACTCTACAGAGAAACTTTATTCAAAAAAATGAAGACATAGAAAAAAACCGGTTTTTTCGCTGTCTCGGTATGAGAAAGTGTAGTTTTTGTTACGGGATAGAAACGCCGCGTCAGACATTCAATATAGAAGAGATAATCTTCATTAAAAACAGGCATCCTGATTATTTCCGTGACTGATGATATGAAGGAGAACATCCGATAAAAACACCCTTGCTTTGCGGAGCATCATCTACTCCTTTCGACGCTAAAATATGGCCTAACGTATAACCAAACTGTACAGAAAAAGGCCGGAAAACTAATGCGAATGATTCTCAGTTGTCACCGCCCCCTTTCTTGAATACTAATTTCTCGTTATAAATACTTCACCATCAACATGAATATCACGCTGTGGGTAGGCAATGACGATATCATTTTCACGAAACAAATCGTCAATTCGGTAACGAATATCACTACGAAGCCTACGCAAACTGCGTTCAGCCGATGCATACACCCATACCTGTAGCTCAAAAATTAACGCACTATCACCAAAGTCCTCAAATAAAACTGACACTGCCGGTTCACTCAAGATATCAGGTTGTTCACACGCCGCTTGTTCTATGAGCTTGGCGGCTTGACGCACTGGCGACCCATAGGCGATCCCTACGCGCACGGTTGTCCGTGTTAATCGATCAACCAAGGTCCAGTTAACCAGGATATTCTCAAGCAAGTAGCTATTGGGAATAAGCATATGCACACCATCTACACGCCTGAACTGAGTCGAACGATTATTAATAGACTCCACTGTACCCTGGGTATCGCCTATCTCGAGAAAATCTCCAATGCGTATGGGCCGCTCCCACATTAGAATCCAGCCACTGATAAAATTATTAATGATATTTTGAGCGCCGAAACCAACGCCTATTGCTACCGCGCCGGAAATAAAGGCAAATGCGGCCAAGGGTACGTTCATCAAATCCAGCGCAATGATCACCAAAACCGAGAGGGTTATAATCAGATATCCACGGGTAATCATCTGAATCGAATTTGGGTTCAGCTCCCGCCGTACCATTGCATTTCTTATGAAGTTGGAACTCCAACGGATAAACAGGACTCCCGCAAAGAGTAATATCAGAACGTAAAGCAAATCACCTAGGGTTATAGCGTTGTCACCCAACTGAATGAGCGTTGTCTGTAAAATATGTCCGTCAATGTTCATATAGGAACCCACAAGTATGCTGTTAGAATAACCAAATACATCCCAAAAGAGATTAACACTCTCTTATATGTAGCTGTAGCCCCAAAATTCACTCAGCATGGTGGGTAAAATATGATTCGCACTCAACTAACCTTAACAGATCAGGTTGTTACCACTGGAGACCAATCCTTGGTTGATCACTGGATGAAAGAGGGCACAGGTCATATGTGGTTAGATATTGAAGGTGAATTGCAGGAGGAGAGCGTTAAACTGCTGCTGTCTCTGGGGTGCCATGAGCTCGCCATTACTGACGTCCAGCGCAAGCGACACCCACCTAAAATCGAAACTTTCAGGAATAATACGTTTATCTTGTTCCGTGGGTTAACTCACATCAGTGACGATATGAGCCTCGAGCCCCAACAAGTAGGGTTTTTTGTTGGCAAACATTGTTTGATCACTGTTCACCGTGGTGTGTCGTTAAGCATTAACCAGTATTGGTCAGACAATGACATCGCTCAGTTACTGCTCGAGCCAGCATTACTTGCGACAAAAATAATGCACTATTCCTCCGGTCGTTACCTCGATGCCGTATTAGGTTTTGAAGGCATACTTAATGACGCAGAGGAAAATCTTCTTGGCCATACCCCCGATCTCGCAATGCGTAAATTGGTTGGTTACCGTTCGAGGCTATTGAAATTGAGACGGGTGTTTAATTACCATGAAAAATTGACCAAGACTATTATCCAAGAAAACCACAGCCTCTCCAGCGAAGGCCATGACTCAGAACTACTCCATGCACAAAGAGATTTATATGATCGCTGTGAGCGTTTATTAAGCTTATCTTCGATGTATTACGAAACCTGTGGAGACTTAATAGATGGTTATATTTCGATTAGCTCACATCAGTTAAATAATACGATGCGTATTTTGACGGTTATTACCGCCATATTTATCCCTTTAGGATTTATGGCGGGACTGTATGGAATGAACTTCGATCATATGCCTGAGTTACACTGGAAATATTCCTATTTTGCCTTGCTAGGTGTTATGGGCGTCACAGTTACGGGGTCAATTCTGTTTTTCCGGTATAAAAAATGGCTATAGAGTAGCGCTGTTATAAGAAGAAAATTTTAAGTACTACCACGAATGTCCTTTAAAGCCTGTCATTCTTGATTCGCGATGAATAGCGTTTTACGTGCGCATGAACGCCACGCCCCAGACTTTTTACATGTTCTTCCAACATATCGACCCCATATAAAATCACCACCACCAATATTGATAATTTAATAGCCACCAACAAATGATCTGTGGCTATCACCACACCCACAGAGGCCAACACCCATATGGTTGCCGCAGAGGTAACGCCAACAACAATGCCTTCTTTCGCCAACATAACTCCAGCACCCAGAAAGCCTATACCGGTGATCACTTGCCCGATGACACGGGATGGATCAACGTGACTACTATCAAGCAAAAAGACTGTAGCAAGATACAAATAGGTCCCCAGCGTAATGAGGGAGGCCGTACGAATACCGACTGGCTTACCTTTAATCTGGCGCTCAAGGCCAATAATGGCACCACAAAATATAGATGATCCTATGGCATGCCATGTGTAGGGGTAGATATCAACGAGCATGGACAAGTTCATAGGGCAGTTTCTCTTGTTATGGTGGTTGGTTCATTATCCAGTTTTATACCTAGGCGTGAAAAAACCGTTACGCCTAATCGTCGAATGGCTTCAGCGTTATCAAGTTTAAGTGCTTGTTGTGAGAAAATTTCCGCCTCTTGTTTTGACATTGAACGTAATACCCATTTAATAAAGGGTAGCTTGGAAGAGCTTAGGCTTAAACGCCGAATACCCAAACCCACTAATAACATCACAGCGATCGGGTCAGATGCCATTTCGCCACATAAGCAAACGGGCAAACTGTATTTCTCTGCCACATCAACAATACGAACCAGTTCGTGAATCACGGCAGGGTGAAGTGAGTCATAGCGTTTGCCTACTAGAGGATTATTCCGGTCAATGGCCAACAAATATTGGGACAGATCATTTGTGCCAATAGAAATAAAATCGACTTTATCGTGCCAAAATGGCAACAGAGATATTACTGCCGGGACTTCGACCATAACCCCAATTTTAGGTCGACGAACAAGCACACCCTCGGCTATTAACTGCTGACAGGCATCATCCAGTAGCGCAATACATTGATCCAACTCTATTGTCGCGCTAACCATTGGAAGCAATACATGGATGTTGTCCCTTCCCTCTGCGGCTCGAACAATCGCCCGCAATTGAGTCATCATAAGCTGCAGGTTATCCAGGGTGAATCGGACACCTCGCCAACCCAAAGCGGGGTTTTCTTCTTCAATAACGGGTAGATAAGGGAGTGGTTTATCTCCACCAATATCTAATGTTCTGATATAGACCGGCTTTTCATCGTAGGCTCGGAAGACGTGCTGGTAGACTTCAATCTGCTCTTCTTCGGATGGCAGGCTATGCCGAACCATAAAAGGAATCTCAGTGCGATAGAGGCCGATGCCGTCTGCGCCATTGCGAAGACCCGGCATAACGTCTGCCTGCAAGCCCGAGTTGACCAATAGTTCGACATCAATGCCGTCAGTTGTTACCGCGGGTAATGCACTCAATGCTTGCAGCTTCTGATCAAAGTGCCTACGGCTGCTCACCAAGCTTTGGTATTCGCTAATCACGAGTTTGGATGGGCGGAGAATCACCTGTCCGGTATTGCCATCAACAATCACTTGGTCACCTTCGATCAAGTGATTGAGCTCACCCACCCCCATAACCGCTGGAATACCCAAGGCATTGGCAAACACCGCTATATGTGACAACGCCGCCCCGGCAAAGCAAACAATAGCGGCCAGCTTTTCTGTGGGCAGGCTAACAATATCTGACACGCTGATATGCTTGCCCATTAATACGACCGGAGTACTGATATCTGCTTGTAGCTGTTCGCTATTTCGCCCTAGCCAAGCCTGATGAAGTTTATCTCCGAGGTGATCGATGTCTTCATGTCGCGCCTTAAGGTAGGGGTCATCCATACTCTGAAATAACGCTGAAAAGTAGTGTACGGTATGTTTGATTGCTGTGAGCAAGCTTTTTCCGGCATTTATTTCATGCTCAACTTTATCTCCAAACGTGGGGTCTGCCAGCAGCATTTGATAAGCATCGACTATCGCAGCCAGACCTTCCCCTAACGTTTGTTCAACCGTATTGCGCTCTTGCTGAAACTCTTCAATAACAGCCGCCTTCAACTCGTGCCACTGGGCCAGTTCTATCGTCAGATTTTCCGCACAGGTATCAGGTACATCTATAAGTTGCTCGGAATGAGTTAACTTGATTGCAGCGATAGCAATACCCGATGCACCGCTGATGCCGTCATAACGCTGGTTGTTGCCAGACAGCGAGTCCTGTTGTATTGGCAAGGCAGGAACCAGTAATGCAAGGTGGGATGCTAAGGTTGATAGAAATGCTTCCTGCTCATTACCGAGCATAACTGATTTGCGACTTTGTACTACCAGTACACCTATAACCTGTCCCCGCCTGACCAGCGGCACACCGCAAAAACTGTGAAACTGCTCTTCATCGGATTGCGGCACATAATAGTAATCAACGTGCTCAGAAGGTTCGGTAATATTTAACGTGTGGCGAAATTGGGCCACTAGGCCAACCAACCCTTTACCGAAAGGAATAATAATCGGGTGATTTTTTGTTAGACCATGACTGGCCAGTAGCACCATATCTTTTTCAACGTTTTGTAGATACAGACTACAAACATCAATCTGAATTACTTCGCTGATCGCATCGACAACAATCTGCACTTGCTCTTCTGGTGTTTCCGCCAAGGCGGCTTCCCGAGTAATGCGAGTCAACTCCAGCATAACGTTATTCATAAAACCGCTACCCCAAACCAAAAATAACCATCCAGGCTTGTCATCATCAACCGGCATGATGACTCGTTTTGATAACATATAAGCAAGTTGTTCTCGGTAATACCAAAGAGCAGAACACCCATTGACGTAGCTACCGCTGCCGCCTACTTAGGCAGAAGATAAACTACAATATCAATCGCAATCAAGACAATAATAATCCATTCGAGAAAAGCGGCATGCTTATGATGCTGCTCGGTGGCGAGCATGGCGAGCAGTTCATGAATGGTCGACAACTTGTGATTCAGAATACTGATTCGCGGCTGAAGATCAAGGTACTTCGATAGACGTAAGTAGTAGTCTTCCAGCTCTGGGTAGTTCCAGAAAAAGTCTGGTGTGTCCAAGAGATTGAAATGCAGACTGATGTCACTGCTTGTATCAAAAAGTACGCCTCTTAACTTGGCAAGATTGCGAGGTGTTAGTGGGATTTTCCCCGTCGCAGCAAGTTGTTTCGAGATGTAACTGTTTTTTTGAATAACGGTTTGTGCTCTATCTTCGAAAAAAGACAACTTGGCAGATTGCGCAAAGGCATGACTAAGTGATAACCGAATCATCGCATCGTCACTAGGCAGCGTTAGCAAGTCATTATGAACCCGGAACTCTTTTTCTGGATCAGTTTCAAAAGAAAACTGCTCAGAAACCGTGCCATCAATCGGGTCGATCACAATAGGGTTGATTTTAAACAATAATTTCTGGCGGTCACTCTCGCCGACATTCCAGCAAACGAGAACGCCATACTCAAATAGCCATGCCTCGCCTTCTTTGACTTTCAGCAGAAAGGCATCACTATGTTTTTCCGCACCTCCTGCAACAATAAGTACTTCATTTGTTAAAGCCTCATCTAGACTTCAACCCAAAATTGCAATATTGACCCTGGCATAAGACCCATTTACAGACTGTACTTTCATAATGACCCTTCTTCACCATGCTATTTCATTAAGCATAATTCAAAACTGAAAAGACAAGATAGTTGTTTAGTTGATCCTAAGCACCGGCATTTGTTATCATAACGTCCCCAATACCCTCTTTTTAATAGTCACGTGTTGCTAGGTCATTTATTGATTTAGTGTCGTTATTCAGAGATCAAATACGACTGGATTGGAACAAAATTTTTTGTTCTGACAGGTCTATGGATAAGCAATCATGAAAATAGCCGTTCTTTCTCGTAATGAAAAGTTGTATTCAACACGCCGCCTTAAAGAAGCCGGTGAGGCGCGAGGCCATGAAGTTGATATCATCGACACCCTGCATTGCTATATGGATATCACCCGCAGTCGACCCGTTGTACGCTACCACGGCGAAGAATTACCCTACTACGATGCCGTGATCCCCCGTATCGGCGCATCGATTACTTTCTACGGTGCGGCCATGGTCCGCCAATTTGAGATGATGGGTACCTTTTGCGTCAATGAATCGGTGGCGATAAGTCGATCCCGCGATAAATTGCGCTCCTTGCAATTATTGTCCCGTAAAGATGTCGGGCTGCCACGCACCGGTTTTGCCAACAAACCGGACGACATTAAAGATCTCATTAAAAATGTAGGTGGTGCTCCAGTGGTCATCAAACTGCTGGAAGGCACACAAGGTATTGGGGTTGTCTTGGCGGAAACCAATAGGGCTGCCGAAAGTATTATTGAAGCCTTTATGGGGTTAAAAACCAACATACTGGTTCAAGAGTTCATCAAAGAGGCCGGTGGTGCGGATATACGCTGCTTCGTTGTCGGCAATAAAGTTGTAGCTGCTATGAAGCGTCAAGGAGCCGAAGGTGAATTTAGATCCAACTTGCATCGTGGTGGCTCTGCCAAACTGGTGAGACTAACTAAGGACGAGAGAGCAACAGCGGCCAATGCTGCCAAGGTCATGGGGTTGAATGTCTGCGGCGTGGATATTCTACAGTCCAAACATGGGCCGGTGGTAATGGAAGTCAATTCATCTCCCGGACTGGAAGGTATTGAAATCGCCACTAATAAAGACATTGCCGGATTGATTTATGACTTCATCGAGGTCAATGCCAAGCCCAATAAAAACCGCACCCGAGGTAAGGGGTGAAGCTTAGACTGCGAGATAAAATGGCATGAACACAAGTGATCTGATCATCGGGGGGTTCACCGTCGAGCCCGGTGAAACAAAACAGATTGAGATGCCGGTTGCCAAGCTTTATACCGACACCGATATTTGTATACCTGTGCATGTGATCCGCAGTAAAAACCCCGGACCAACGGTATTCGTTTCAGCCGCTGTTCACGGAGATGAGCTAAATGGTATTGAAATTGTTCGCCGCTTAATCCAATTGAAGTCACTAAAAATAAGCAGTGGTACTTTGATTTTAGTACCAATAATCAATATTTACGGTGTTCTCAACCAAAGTCGCTACATGCCGGATCGACGCGATCTCAACAGAAGCTTTCCCGGATCAGCAAAAGGCTCGCTGGCGGGTCGCGTTGCCCATATTTTTTTGGATGAAATTGTCAAACATTGCGACTATGGAATCGACCTTCATACCGGGGCGATACACCGTTCCAATCTGCCACAAATTCGCGCAAACCTAAACGATCCCGAAACTCGCGAACTTGCTGAGGTATTTGGGGTGCCCGTTTTAATAAATGCCAATCTGAGAGATGGGTCACTTCGCCAAGCAGCTGTGGAATCCCATACCCGCGTTCTACTCTATGAGGCGGGTCAGGCCCTTAGGTTTGATGAGCTCTCAATACGTGCTGGCGTCAGGGGTGTTTTAAATGTCATCACACACTTAGGTCTCGTTAAGCGTAAGCGTCAGAGAAAAAACCTAACGCCCTATATTGCCAATAACAGTGCGTGGATGCGCGCAAATTCCAGCGGCATTGTCCATAGCCTGAAAAACTTGGGAGACCAAGTACAAAAAGGCACGCCATTGGCAGAAATAGGTAGTCCCTTTGGCGAAGTTATTGATACTGTCACGGCAAGCAAGTCGGGCATCATCATAGGCAAACAAAATATTCCACTGGCGCAAGAAGGGGACGCCATGTTTCATATCGCTTTCTTTTCAGAATCCGACGCAGAGATTGTAGAGAATATAGAAGCGATGCAAGAAACATTAACGCCAAGCATTGAAAATATCGAAGAGGTCGCCGGACGATGAGCACTAAAATCATTGTTGGCAGTATTGAAAGCTTCGACCTTCCGGGTCTAGATAATGTTGACTGGTAGGTACCTGTGCCAAGGGTCGGAATTACTGACAAAAAAAGCATCCCAACCCTATAGAGGCTCGTGCTATAACCGGCAAAGCCTAACTCATACATTTCTAGTACATTCTGCTCATACAATGTATGACCAACAGCCAAACCTGTATTTTAAATTAACCACTTAAATAACAACAGGTTGGGATCTTATAACTGTTAGCAATGTAAGTGTAAATGTTACCCGCCGCCTCCACCAATTCGTTGAAACATTATTCATATTTTAATATGTTACCGGATGAACTGGCAACCAGAAATGGGACTCGTACATTTTAGTCATACATTCTCGTACGCTATCCCTAACTCAACGCCGCCCCTATACCTTGATTGAAAAGCTGTAGATAACGAGTCACGACCGGCCGGATTCACTGACTCTTAAGATAACCTTCATTAAAAAAACGAAAACACACAAAAACCCATATTTTTCTGTGTTTTCGCTGTCTCGGGTATTAGAACATGTAGTTTGTTTAACGCTTTTATAAACGGCGTGCGGTTTTTTGGCCGTAACGATGTCTAATAAACTTGTTAAATGCTATGTGCTGGCTATGATAAAAGCATCCAACCCAACCGAATATGAATAACAAAAAGCAACCATCAATAGCCGATGGATTAAGCATAGAGTATCGATAAAAATTCTGCTAATTCACTGAGACTAACTATAAATGAACTATCAAAATTTACTATTACTGTGTGCTTTCTTGTTTATCTACAGCACCTTTGCTGCTCGCTTCGAATCTCGCTGGATCAATGGCGCCTTGCTATTCGTGTTGGTAGGTATCGTGTTAGGGCCTATGGTGCTCGATGTACTGCACCCGTCTATCAGGGCCCCCGGCATTCGTTCAATTGCTGAAATAACGCTGGCACTTGTGCTATTCACTGATGCCGCCAATGCTAACTTGCGCGTATTACGTTCCTTTAACTGGATCCCTATACGATTATTACTTATTGGCTTGCCGCTGTGCCTGTTAGCGGGATGGGGATTTGGGCTGCTTTTGTTTCAAGATATGCCTTGGCTGGAAGTGGCTATATTGGCCATCGTATTAGCACCCACCGATGCCGCATTGGGAAAAGCCGTTATCACAAATCCTGCCGTACCCGCGCCAATGCGCGAAGCATTAAATGTAGAAAGTGGCTTGAATGATGGAATATGTGTTCCCCTATTATTTATTCTTCTCGCAATAATCGCGCCGCAAGAATTCGGTGAGGGCACGCTGTCACATTCATTACTGCTCGTACTCGAGGAAATTGGCATTGGCTTACTAGTGGGTGCTAGCCTCGCTTATTTTTGCGCTGTATTGATGAAAGTGTCTATTAATCGCAAGTGGAATTCGCCCCTATGGGATCAACTCACGCTCGCCAGCTTAGCCTTGCTTGCATTTGCAACGGCGCAACACCTGGGCGGTAGTGGTTTTATCGCTGCATTTATTTGCGGCTTAATCGTCGGGCGTTTACTTGGAAAAATCAAGCATAACTACCTGCATAGTAATGAGGGTTATGCGGATGTACTGTCCGTAATAGTGTGGATATTGTTCGGGACGGTAGTCATCACTAACACATGGCCTTACTTCAGCTGGAAGACATGGACTTATGCCCTGGCAAGCGTAACGGTAATACGCATGGTGCCAGTATGGCTGAGTTTATTGGGGACAAACTTAAGTACCGAATCGCGATTATTTATGGGCTGGTTTGGACCGAGGGGTTTAGCCAGTATTGTTTTCGGGGTAATCGTGTTTCAGCATGAACTTGTAGCAAAAGAAGAACTGGTCGCCACGGTGGTATCCACAGTATTTTTGAGCGTTGTACTACATGGGGTTACGGCAAATCCATGGGTTGCGCGAATCCGTGCATTAAGTGCAAAAAATTAAAAAATGGTACTCATACTCCAAGTGGGTTCATATTTCCATAATAACGGTGGTTCAAAATAAGCCCTCTAATTTGATTTCTACAATATTAATAACTGAGTGACTTACATGGAAACACTACGTAAATATCTTCCGATTTTAAGCTGGGGGCAGAGTAATCTCGACAAACTCTAGCTAATGATTTGGTTTTGGCGGGAATTGTAATCGTCATGCTTATTCCGCAATCCTTGGCTTATGCATTGTTGGCAATGTAGGTGTAAACGTTTCCCGCCGCCTCCACCACTTCCATAAAACACTCTAGTTTCAATAGATTATACTGGGATAAAGGATTTTTTATATCTATAAACTAGGAGGTATCGCCGTATTAATCATGTAATGCACTCCGTTGAATTTCAAATGAGCGTACTGTTGTTTATGGCGCTCAGCGGTTACCTACTGGCGTCTATGCTCCGGCAACCCTCGGTGGTAGGCCAAATTCTGGCGGGCATCATCATCGGCCCCAGCGTCGCCGGCTTAATTACCTACACCGACTTCGTCTCCAGCCTAGGTCATTTGGGTGCTGCCATTTTGCTGTTTACCATCGGGCTGGAATTCAAAGTTAAGGATTTGCTGCAACTACGTTATGCCGTCATTGGCTTATTTGGTGTACTGGTACCCTGGGTCAGCGGTTTTGGTTTGGCGCTATTATTTGATTTTGAACCTGGTCGAGCCTCGTTAATCGGTGTCGCCCTGTCTGCCACCAGTATTGCGATTACTGCCGATACCTTACGCGAGCTAGGCAAGCTCGACAGTACAGCTGCTCGCGCTATTATTGGCGCCGCCGTTATTGACGACGTGCTGGCACTGTTGGCACTATCAATTAGCCTACAGGCCGGAAGCGGAGAGGCGTCGCTGCCTGACATTAGTTTTATGTTATTGAAAGCACTAGGGTTTTTAGCAGTTTGCGTGATATTGAGTCAGCGCTATCTTCGCCACTGGATTACTAAACTCGACGACACTGCTTTTGCCCAACGTTATACTGAAGCGGTATTTATCCTCACCATGATGCTGGCCTTTGGTTATGCCATCGCCGCTGAACTGATGGGTTTATCGGCCATTGTCGGTGCCTTTATCGCCGGTGTCAGTCTGGAAGGTGTACACCTTAAACACAGCCGTAATTTTCACGAAGGCTCGGGTTATCTGCGGATTGTCTTTGGCGCTATTTTCTTCGTATCCTTGGGGATTTTGGTCGATTTATCAGCATTCACCTCGGATATTCTACTGTTTACATTGGTACTAACAGTGGTGGCCATTGTCAGCAAATTGATTGGTTGCGGCCTACCGGCACGTTTTATGGGTATGAGTAATAAGGACGCCATCATCATCGGAGTCGGTATGGCGCCGCGCGGTGAAATCGCTATGGTCGTCGCTCTATTAGCACTCAACTCCGGCGCTATTGAACAGGCCGCTTATACCGCCATGGTATTAATGAGTTTGCTGACAGCGGTATTTGCCCCGCTGGTATTACGTAACTGGGTGTATCACAACTCTGCCCAACAAAACTCTTCTCATCAAGTAGAAACATCTAACACCGACAATCATTAGGGTACTGGCTCTATGGAACACCTGCCATATTATCAATTTATTCTTGAAATACTGGTTTACAGTATTACTCTGGCCGCAGGTTTTTTTACTGCCGTGATAGTCTAGATGTATCTCTGCCATGAGCTACCGTGCGATATCCGTACAATGGTAGCGAAGACACTATTCAATAGTTCTATTGCTGCACTTCTTATTATCATCGACGTTTTCCTGACAGTGCAAAAGCACTACCTAAAAAAGTACGTCTTGGCAAAAGATCAGGTCCTTCATAAATACTTTTGACATCGGAGACTGAATAGATAGCAGATTGATCAAGCGTCTTAATTAACTTGATAAGTCCTGGAACATTACGCCGCTTTTCGACGATAAACATCATCTCAACCAATTTGTCATCGCCCATGTCGCCATCAACTGAAATTACCTTAAACCCATCTGTTCGTAACTTTTCTGCCAAAATATCGCGATTGAACGACAGACAGCGGATTAGTTCATTACCGATGGCAAAACGATTTTCAATCCACATGCCAACATAATTACCTACCGAAAAACCGCCGGCATAAGCTAATCCGAGGTACCACCGATCAAGATTTTGAAACACCTGCCCTGCAGCAACTAACCAGATAATAATCTCAAAAAAGCCAATAAAAGCCGCTAGAAATTTATGCCCACGAAATACCACAATAGTACGAAAGGTTCCAAGAGAGACATCAGCGACTCTAGCAAAAAAAATCAGTAATGCTAATACATAGGGCGTTTGAGCTAATGATTCATACATAATGGCTGACCACTCAGTGTGAGATTAGTTACCCTGTATCTGGGCGCTGTTCCTGATCAAATTGTGCACACCGAGTGCAAGTGAAATCGTCACCACCGGTCACATAAGATTCCCGCACTAACTTTTTAAGGGAGAAACCGGCTATGTTTGGCGAACCCAATGTAACGTGTCGTGTAGAAGCCATTTGAAATATCATGACTCAGACCACTATCGTAGACAGTGGCCAATTCATTCGTTGCACTCGCAAGCGTAGCCCTCATGGCACTCGGTGTCCATGACTATAATACCGCACTATCATTAACGTGAATGGGGATTTACTGGCTGCTAAATTGATGGACAAATGGATCGATGGAGATCAAAGTCTGGAGTCTGAATTAGCACAGTAAGAAAAAGATCAAACGATCCGTAGTGAGGAAGACGACGATGTGATTACTACGCCATAACCGTCTTTATAACAGCATTGTCATCTGCGTAGTTGCAGATTCCACCCTGTGATGAAGTAACTTTTTACACGCTGAGATAGCGTATTACGCCTTCGCAATATTCGACGCATTGGATAGACTATGGAATTCAAAGACTATTATAAAATATTAGACGTCAATCCTGACGCTGACAGTAAAGCGATTAAAACTTCTTACCGCAAATTAGCCAGAAAGTATCATCCTGATGTTAGTGATCACCATGAAGCGGAAGAAAAGTTCAAAGAGGTCAACGAAGCCTACGAAGTATTAAAAGATACGCAGAAACGTGCTCAATACGATGAAATACGAGAGCATGGTAGCGACGGACAACGCTTTCAACCACCCCCAGGCTCGCAGCCCTCCGGGCATAGTAATGAACAATATCAGGGTAACTTTTCCGACTTTTTCTCGTCGATGTTTGGTGACGCTGGCCGTGGTGGGCCACAAGATTACACGCCAGACTATGCGTTTAATCAGAAAGGGCAGGATATTGAAACCGATATGCCGATTTTTCTTGAGGACTCATTATCGAATACATCCAAAACCATTTCCTACCGACTGCCTCACCGGGATAATGAGGGTCGCATTACTGAAGTCAAGAAAACACTTTCTGTGAAAATTCCCGCTGGTGTGAGTGATGGCGAACGTATCCGCCTTAAGTCACAGGGCGCACAAGGCATCGGTGATGGTCCAAATGGCGATCTTTACCTGCGAATACGTCTGATTCCCCACCCCTTGTTTGATGTTGAGGCCCACAATCTAATTATCACAGTGCCACTGGCACCCTGGGAAGCTGCATTGGGTACAAAAATTCAAGTGCCGACCCTATCGGGGAAAATTAATCTGTCGATTCCAGCCAACAGTCAAACCGGCCAGCGATTGCGGATCAAGGGGAAGGGGCTCGTTCGTAAAGATGGCCATGGTGATTTATATGCCGTACTAAAAGTCGTTATGCCTGACCCATCAAATACCAGCCCTCTAAATGATGAGATAAAACAGCATTGGGAACAATTAGCCAGTAAGGCGGCTTTTAATCCAAGAGTGGAATGGAGTAATTGATGATGACCAATCTAAAACCCCACTATCTTACCTTTGAAGAATTATCACATGTTACAGAATTATCATCACTTATCATTATCGAGATCGTAGAGCATGCTATTGTTGAACCCAACGGGACCGACCCAGAAAACTGGGTTTTCAATACGCAGATGGTCACAGTGACCAAAAAAGCCTGCCGCTTGCATAGGGATCTTGGTATTGACTGGCCAGGTGTTGCTCTAGCAATCAGTTTGCTGGACGAATTAGAACAAATCAAAAAAGAAAACCAGTTATTGCAAAGGCGATTAAATCGATTTATCGAAACTTGAAGGCTTTACACTCCATCAATAAGTGACCAAATCACGTCAGAGCTAATCATGAGTCACTCGAACAAGGCTTTCAACAGTCGCAGCACACTGGGTGGCCACAATGATGTAAAAACAACCCAGATTTACACCCATGTATTAGGTCAGCATTACGCAGGCACGCTAAGCCCACTGGATAGAATGGTGTCGTAACCCTGAGCTTTACAATCCATTAGCTTACCCATTATTATTACTTTTACCGAAAAAAAAGTCATTGAATCAATAGGTTATAGTTAAAGAGCGCACAGTCCTCTCCTAGACACTTTATAACTATCGACGTCTGATAAAGCCAGCCAATTAAATTCCCTCTTTCGCCATTGAATCCAACCTAAACCATAGCCTTGATCTGTACCATTTCAGCCATAACTGAGTAGCACACATCGACAAGCCTAACTCATACATTTCTAGTGCATTCTTCTCATACAATGTATGACCAACAGCCAAACCTGTATTTTAAATTAATCACTTAAAAACAAAGAGTTAAGAGTTTACAATTACTGGTAATGTAGGTGTAAACGTTTCCTGCCGCCTCCACCAATTCGTTGAAATATTAAGTATATTTCAAACTATTACCAAGTGTGCGGGGAACCAGAAATGGGGGCTCGTATATTTTGCTCATACATTCTCGTACGCTACGACTAACTTAATGCCCCCTCGATACCTGTATTGAAAGCTGCAGTGTTTCATTAAAGTAGATTTGGTGCGTTTCCTAAGGTGCGTGTTTCAGTCATTACATGTGCAGCAAAACCAGAACCGGCCTCTGTGTAGATATTAAATACCGTCGCCGCACCAGCTTCCTTTAGTGCTTCCACTTCGTCTGGAAACTTAGCCGTTGCCGCGACTTTCCCGGCAAACGATGCCTCTCTCAATCGATCAAGGACTGCCAGGTTAGTATTCAACTTCGGCAATGCCAACATGACCAGTTCGAGCGTGTGTGAGGCTTGGACTCGATCCCAGAAATCCGCATCACTTGGATCACCGAGGAGAACGTTACGGCCAGTCGATTGCTGGTTGCTCACGGTTACCGGGTCAATATCCACACCAATAACCGCACCGCCATATTGACTGCACATCGCATCATAGGCGCCCGTGCCGACCCCACCCATTCCAATGATGACGATTGAGCCTCCCCCGATATCAAGCAATCGGTCATCTGTCAGCCTTTCCGCAGTTTGCCATCGCCTCCAAGTCGTTCGGTGTCGAGTATAAAGTCTATGGGAAATAGCATTGAGTCCTGCCGCCACTACAAAAGACAAAGACAAGGCAATCGAGATAACAATCAACCACTTGCTGTCTATCCAACCATTAGCAACACCTATAGCCGCAACGATCAGGCCAAACTCGCTATAGTTTGTTAAGTTAAACGTTGTCAGTAACGAAGTGCGAGCCCGCAATTTGAAACGTGTTAATAAGGCAAAAAATACAGCTGACTTTATAAGCACAAATGGTGTGATCATCACAGCAACGATGAAGAGTTCTAATGTTGGCTGACCAGACAACCCTATTGATAAGAAAAAACCTAATAGGAATAGTTCTTTAAAACCCAGCATGGTCTTGGCCATCTCTTCAGCCTTTGGATGGCTCCCAATAAGTAGCCCTAGAATAAGTGCACCTAAGTCACCTTTCATTCCAACTAATTCGAAGATTTCAGCACCGCCTAAAGCCAATAGAAACCCATAGAGAACAAGTAACTCACCATGCCCAACACGTTGTAGCAGAAAATGTATTAGTGGTCTTAGCGGGATGAGCAAGAGCAATGATAGCGCCCAGAGAGAGGGTAATTTACCTATGGATATAGCTAGAAAAGCCACGGCAACCACGTCTTGCATGATCAAGATGCCTACCGCAATGCGTCCGTGCAACGATGCCATCTCTCCTTTTTCCTCCAAGACCTTAACGACAAACACGGTGCTGGAAAAACTCAAAGCAAACGCAATTAGCACCGCACTTTGAAAGTTCAAACCTGAGAAAAAAGAAACTCCGGCCAAAGCTAATCCATAGATAGCTAAACTAAAGCCTCCTACGGTAACCGCCATGTGGATGCCAGTAACCGCCCAAACTTGGGGCCGAGCTAAGCTTCGAAGGTCGAGCTTTAACCCAATAGTGAATAGCAACAAGGTAATACCAAGATCCGCCAGCTTCAGGAGCAATGCATCGCTGGCTATCCCTTGTGCGTTGAGCAAAAACCCGGTGGCTAAAAAACCCACAAGAGGCGGGAGCCCTATCCGTTTTGATAAAAATCCCAGCAAAAAAGCCAGTGAAATCCAAGTGACATCACCGAGGGCAATGGCGACCCTTTCAAAGTCCATCAGCTGTTGATATCGTATCGGTCAAGGGTTATCGGACTGACAAATCCAGCAGGATTGATGGCCAAAACCGAATAGTCAATTTGATTAAGAATATCTTCGGCAGTATTACCAATAATAAATCCGGGTACACCACGAGTGACGACACCCATAACAACAAGCTCAGCACCCACCGTCATTGCGCATTCAGGTACAACATTCAGAACATACCCCTCCATTAGATGATATTGAGGATTGAGATAATCCGCAGCCTCTTTTCCCTGCGAAGCACAGCCCCGCTAGCTCCTAGTAGCGCGCCCCCTGAAAGCGACGAGAACAGCTCTACCACCTATGCAATAGATACACACCCGTAGAACTATAGAACTCCCAACACTAACTAACCTGCTCCATCTAAAACGGATGATTCCCTAAGCGACGCTTAGTTTTTCATATTGCTCAAAACTGAGATAACCAATAACACTATGCCGTTTCTTCCTGCCGAAACCAACTACAATATATTCAAAGACCACTTGGTGTATTTGATCTCGGTTCATTAACGGCTCATATTGGGCTGTCTGCACTTTAAGTGAAGAGAAGAAGCCTCCCACACAATTGTTGTCCCAGAAATTGTCCTTACGGCCCATGCTCTGCTTGAGCTGAGTTTGTCATTATTCACTTCGTTAAGTAATTGTATGCACTTAAAAACGTACCTGCGATTAGCGGATTTATGAACTTGTATTAAGAATAGGTTTAGCTGCTTACTCCTTCATCAAAAAAATCGTTATGACCCTTTTTTACGATAGAGTCGCCATTTGCTACTATATTGTTTAAATACACGGAAAATAAAAGGGGTATAACGTTATGAACCGAGTCTTTAATAATACGTCTCGTGCATTACTAACATCGTTGATGGCTGCGTTGTTAGTGATCCCGTCGGTAAGTGTTGCAAAAAATCTTGTTGAAGAGCCAAGCGCAGGAGAAATGGTTCTTGATGCGGTGGTCGCACGTCCCGTATTGTTGGTGGCGACAGTTCTAGGGACTGCTCTGTATGTAGTTACTTTGCCATTTTCACTTGCCGGAGGTAATGCAGAGGAAGCGGGTAACGCGCTGGTTGTCGGGCCGGCAAGAAGTACGTTTGTTCGCTGTCTTGGCTGCCGCGTTTCGGGTCATCAGAAATAAGTCACTACATCAGTTTTTTACCGCTGGAGACTCCATGTCCTGCATCTACGTCTAGCGAGCTCTTGCTCTGGTGTGACGCCTAGCCGGCACACCTCTATCGGCTACTCTGATTTGTGTAACAACTAAGTTTTACCCCCCCCTCCGAGAGAAAAAGCAGGGGATCTGGTTAGGAGAACCATCCCCCCACTCGGGGCTCATAAACATCCATTCATCTTATTCGAATTGTGAACCACGTCAAATAACAATAGTCTGTAATTCTGTTATAGAAAAGCCGTAAAACATGACTACAAGGAAGTAATTACGATGATGATGGAAATCAGTTTTATTCTTACAATGGCAGCCGCCGTTTTTTATCTTGTTCACATCCTTAGTGAAAAGCTTTTTTTCCCAAGCTGGATAACCCCATAGCGAATGGGAAACAGAAGAATCAGAGACGATAACTATCATAGTCATTATGGGCCAGCCATAATTATCGTAATAGCTATTTTAATATCCTGATTTTTCTTGAGACTTAACGTCGCACTTTGCGGAAAATAAACACTGCGAGTGAATCAACCTACGACACCTTCTTAGGCATTGATTCCGGCTACAACAAATCAATACAACATAAAAATTATCCCGGTTTATTGAGTCAAACCACAATACGGGAAAGAAAACCAATTGCTCTTCTTACGACTCACCCGCCTCCTAGTTTCTCCCGCGCCACGCACAGAGAATGCACCTTTACCTCTGGGAGAAATTCGAGGACAGTATAGAATGGAACACTGCTAAAATTTACAGAGACCCGTAGACTCTCTTGTCAGCACCATCACGAATATTAGATACTGGTCCAATTGGATTTATCACTCAAAAGCGTACATTATGAAACTACAAGCCTCTCAATTAACCCATCGTTTATCCGCCGATCACCCCGCGCTTCAAGCTGATGCTGTTCCCGATGAATCACAGCTTATACCCGGACAACCACGCGCCACCAAAGCGCTAGAGCAAGGTATTGCTATTGATCAACCTGGTTACAATCTTTATTTAGCCGGCAAAAATGGCATAGGTCGTGTCCGCTATGTGATGAAGTATTTAGCACCGCTAGCCGCCAATGGAGAAACGCCACAGGACTGGCTTTATGTTAAGAACTTCGATAACTCCAGCGAGCCCCACGCTATTAGCATGCCACCTGAGAAGGGCTTGTCATTAATACGAGATATCAACAAATTAATTGACGCTTTGCTGGCTACCTTTCCCACCGTATTTGAAAACCCCAGCTACCTACAACAAAAAACAGCCCTGCAAAAAACCTTTGATCAAACCTATGACCAAGCGGTAGAAGTCGTCGAACGATCTGCTAGCGCGATGCAAATCGCTGTCTATCGAGAAGATAGCTCAATTACCTTCACCCCCATTATCGATGGCCAAGTTGCCGATGAGTCTATGTTTGCACAAATGGGGGATGAACAACGCGAAACTTTTCGTGAAAATGTTGAAACACTGCAGACATTACTAAATGACAGTTTATTAGAACTTCCTCAGTGGCAGCGCGATTTCAATCATAAATTACGTGAGCTACTTACGTCCACCATCAACCAATCGCTCAAACCTTTGTTCGACCAACTACAACAAAGCTATCAGGGTCATACCGGCGTACAACTTTATTTGGTACAAGTTTCTAGCTATTTACCGCGTTTTATAGAGGAAAATCTGAATGAATCACAAAGTAATTTAGCTGAGTCGATTATTAATAAACGGGCATTGTTAGAAGATCTTTTTCTCCCCAATTTAATAACCCGCTCCACCCATAATAGCGGCGCGCCTATTATCCAGGAGTCAAACCCTAGTCATGCCAACTTGTTTGGTCGTATTAATATTATTTCGGAGCAAGGTTCTCTCAAAAGCAACCATCGACAAATTATCGCTGGCTCACTACATCGTGCTAATGGTGGCTTTCTGATTCTTGATATAGAAAAAGTATTGAGCGATCCATCAACGTGGAAAGCATTAAAGCGCTGTCTACGTGATGAAAAAATATATATGGAACCACCTGAAAACGAAATAATGGCAGGTCTACCACAATTATTAAAACCCGTATCGATCCCTCTTAAAGCCAAGATTATTTTAATCGGCCCCCGTGATATTTATTACACTCTCGAGCGTTTCGACCATGATTTTGATGAATTATTTAGAGTACTGGTAGACTTTAGCAGCCAAATTGATAATACCCCGGAAAACTTGAAACAATTTACCCGTAATCTACTGCAACGAGCCAAAGAAGCTAATGTGGCAAAACTATCCAATTCAGCCATATCCCGTTTAGTAGAGTACGCCTCTCGCGTGGCTGAGCATCAACTGAAGTTTACCGCTTGTATTGACCCTATCTTGGAACTGGTTATTGAGGCGGATCATAGTCTTCAAAAAGCACATGATACAGAGATAACAGAAAAACATATTAACCGTGCAATAAATTCACGAGAACAGCGTAACGCTAGACTCTATGACCTCGTCAAAGAAGATATACTTGGTGGCAGCATCGTCATCACCACCACCGGCAGTGCCGTTGGCCAAACAAACGGATTATCTGTCATTCAGGTCGGTGAAAGTAACTTTGGCTGTCCTGTGCGTATTACGGCTACCGTACACCCAGGGAAGTTAGGTGTGGTTGATATAGAGCGAGAGGTCGAACTAGGCCGGGCAGTTCACTCCAAAGGCGTATTACTTCTATCAGGCTACCTCTGCGGCCGTTACTGCAAAGAATTTCCGCTGGCTATATCAGCCCACCTAGCCATGGAACAATCCTATGGTTATGTTGACGGCGATAGCGCGTCACTCGCTGAAATTTGTGCATTATTATCAGCCTTAATAAATGCACCGCTACGCCAAGATCTTGCCATTACTGGCTCGGTCAATCAACGTGGTGAAGTACAAGCGGTGGGGGGGGTTAATGAAAAAATCGAAGGCTTTTTTGATATCTGTAATGCCCGAGGCCTCAGCGGCACGCAAGGCGTATTAATACCCGCCAGCAACAGCATTAATTTAATGCTTTCTGAAACCGTTATCAACGCCGTAGAAAACAATACTTTTAATATTTACACTGTAAGCAGTGTTGATGAAGCACTGCATTTATTAACCGGAATGGAGATAGGGGAGGCTAATTTATCCTGTGTCTTTCCTTCGGAATCATTCAATGAACAAGTAGTTAAACGACTAACCAAATTCTCTACACTGCTAAAAAACAATTAGTGTTTTAAATACATTAGCCATAGGGTACTGACAAGCTAACCATTACATGTAACACAATTAATCTTTTCCGCTTTAGCGTAGTGCTGCTATTCAACGACGTCTTTTTTTGTGTTTTTTTCTTTGTTAGTACTATTCTGTCGCGTCCTCCCTATAATGATCTTTACATAGGGCAAGGCGGTAACATATTAATGTGTTTTTCAATTACTGCCAGCTTTTCGAGTGCTGCAATCCTGATCACCGGGGGATTGTTCTGTTTAAAGAAAACAGCTCACGCTAATAAACCATATTGGGTGTTTGCCCTATTACCATTGATGTTTGGTATACAACAGGCCATTGAAGGTGTCGTATGGTGGGCGCTAGGTGCTAACCACCCTGAAAATCTTCGGTTGTCCGCGTTAGGGTTCCTGTTTTTTTCACACTTTATCTGGCTAGTATGGATTCCATTCTCATGCTATCAAACCGAACCCTCCCACAACCGAAAAATGTTGTTCTTGCTGATATCTGGAACTGGCATCATCTTTGGTGCCTCAATGTTTACGCCATTTCTACTTTATTCGGACTGGTTGACAGTCTCGGCGGTCAATCATTCTATTGCCTACCAGACCACATTGATCTATGACGAGTATCTGCCCAGAATTGTTGTTACCGCAGGGTATATGCTGATCGTTCTAGTTCCATTGATGCTGTCGTCTGGCCGGCATCATAGGATTTTGGGAATGCTTGCTCTGCTCTCAGCAGTTTTGACAATGGCATTCTTCAATTTTGCATTTATTTCGGTCTGGTGTTATTTCGCAGCAGTTATTTCTTTGTATGTTTATTACATTACCGTCATTAAGCCAGAGTCCGTAACATGCCATGCCTGATCTTGGTAGATGCAGGGCATTGAGGTCTGAGGTTAACCCGCTTATACACAGCTATAGTTTCATGCCGCAAAGGAAACACATGGTGTAATGTGCTGTTTTAAATTCCTACCGCGCCTTTCCCCATGGAGCCGACAGAGTCTTGAATTGGCCCCAGTGGGTTATCAAGACTAACTTCCTCATCAATGATGGGCACACCGCTCCAAATCTTGTACACCACAAGACCATGATCAATAACAATCAACGCGTTAAAATTCCAGCCGGTTTCTATTCTGTCACGCTTAAATTTCAATAAATCCAAAAATACATTACCAACCCGCTTGCTTGTACTGACCCCTGGCGTGGCCTCATAGGCAAGGCATGCTTCTCGGGAGGCAATGCATGCACGCACACTCGGCGGTAAATCTTCAGGCTTCACTGAATCATTTGGGCTAAATTTTCTAATAATATCCAGATAGGACAAAATTCTCACATTTGGGGTGGTATAGGGATCAAAACCCAGTGCTTGGAGATCTGACGTGACCGTGTCGAATAGAACAATGTTGTCGTATGACGTTTTAGCCTCATCAAAACTATTCCACTGGGATTTAGTTCTTGCTTCACCTGTTGGCAAAGCGCTACTACAAGACACCAACACCAATGCCAGCCCAGAGAGTAGACACCAATTCAGATAAAGAGACCTTCTATTTTTCTGCATCAAGCCCAAACCAACCTTATCAATATTCCAATCATTACATTATATACAAGGCTTGGTCTAGATAAAAAAATCCACCGATATCTGTCTCCCCTATGCAGACTTATTGCTTGGTCTTTTGAACGCGGAATGGTTGATCCATTTAATCTAGCTGGCCTCATAACCTATGAAGAAGCGGTCATTGACGTGTATGCCAGCTGATCTATATCCTGTTGCCTCTTACACCCAATAGATAGGCCACCTACATAGATACTCATCGGAAAATTTGTCCGGTGAAGATTTCAAGACTGGACATAAACGTTATGCTTTCAAATCACCTACGTTTGCCTTTTATTAAGGTTGTAACAACGCTCATCGTTGTCACGGCTGGTATCTATTACATGACGTCCGGGAGCAGCATTGCACAAGATAGCGTGATGCCCGCGGCTCCCACTGTCGAAGTGACCACATTACAGCTCCAATCTGTTCGCACCTGGACAAACTTTTCTGGTCGGTTGAGTGCTGTGGATAGCGCGGATATCAAGCCGCTGGTGAGCGGAGAAATCACGCAAGTCCTGTTTGAAGATGGCCAAGAGGTCAAAAAAGATGCGCCATTATTTGTGATCGACCCACGGCCTTATGAAGCAACTGTTAAACGGGCTCAAGCTCAGCTCGCCTCAGCAACCTCTCGTGCCAAGTTAGCCAAAGATGAACTGAACCGCACTCAACGGCTAATCGACCGGAAGCTCATTTCTGCAAGTGTTCATGACACAGCCCACAATGAGTATCAGATGGCGTCTGCTGCCATTAGCGAAGCCGAAAGTAACTTGGTTCAGGCTCGTTTGAGTCTGGAATACTCTCATATTACCGCTCCCTTTGATGGCCGGATAAGCCGGGCAGAGCTCACCGAGGGTAATATTGTCGAGACTGGCTCAAACGCCCCCATACTCGCTACGCTTGTGTCACACAAAAAGCTTTACGCTGAATTTAACGTAGATGAGCAAACCTACATCAAGTCTGTCCGTAGCTCTCTGAACACTAGCGCAATGCCAGTAGAACTGACCTTGGCTGCCGAGGACAGCGTTGTCTACAAGGGACACATTCACTCATTCGATAACCGGCTAAATAGCTCAAGCGGCACCATTCGTGCACGAGCAACTTTTGAAAATATAGATGGAGTACTAACACCGGGCATGTTTGCCAACATTCGACTGGGCTCTACTACCAAAACAGAGGTTCTGTTAATTCCTCAACGCGCTGTGGGCACCAACCAAAACAAGAAGTTTGTCTACATCGTCAATGCCGAGAACAAGGCAACGTATAGGGAGGTGACACTGGGGCAATATCACAATGACTACCGAGTCATACTCAGTGGCCTACACCCGGGAGAACGCATTGTGGTAAATGGTCTTTCCCATATTAGCCCCAACATGATAGTAACCTCCATACCCGCCAACAACATCCCGACTAAAACTGGGACAGAGGACTAATGTTGGACAGACGCAGAGCTATCCAGCATCGATTACTCGCTAATATCAGCCCTATAGAAACGTTATGAATATTTCAAGATTTTTTGTCGATCGACCCATCTTTGCTGGTGTTCTCTCGGTGCTTATCTTTATCGCTGGGCTGCTGGCCATGTTCCAGCTACCGATATCCGAATACCCTGAAGTTGCACCGCCCTCTGTTGTGATCACAGCCTCCTACCCTGGCGCCAACCCAAAGGTGATTGCTGCAACCGTAGCAACGCCTCTGGAAGAACAGCTCAGTGGTGTAGAAAACATGCTCTACATGTTCTCCCAAGGAACATCCGATGGGCGCATGGCACTGACGGTTACCTTCAAAATTGGTACCGACCCCGACCTTGCTCAGCAAATGGTCCAGAATCGTGTGACACAGGCTTTACCTCGACTCCCAGACGTTACCCGCCAGCTTGGCCTAACGGTGGTTAAAAGCTCACCAGACCTCACTATGGTCGTACACCTAGTATCACCAGACAAAAGTTATGACGAGCTTTATCTGCGTAATTACGCACTGATGCACGTCAAAGATGAGTTGGCCAAGGTGTCAGGCGTCGGCAGTGTGCGCCTGTTCGGTTCAGGGGACTACGCCATGCGCATTTGGCTTAATCCAGAAAAAATTGCCGAAAGAAATCTCACGGCAAATGATGTCGTAGCAGCCATTCGTGAGCAAAATATACAGGTTGCAGCAGGTGTTATCGGTGGTGCCCCGATGACAAGCCCTGTGGATGTGCAACTACCCATCAATGCCAAAGGTAGGCTGGAAACACCAGAAGAGTTTGGTGAGATCATTATCCGGGCGGGAGCTATAGGCAACATAACTCGACTGAAGGATGTTGCCCGAATCGAGCTGGCAGCGGCCAGCTACAGCCTGAATGCGATGCTGGACAACCAGCCAGCTGTCGCCATTCCAATATTCCAAGCACCGGGTGCCAATGCCATAAACATCTCTGACGATGTACGCGAAACCATGGCGGAGCTAAAACACCGTTTCCCTCCTGGAGTTGACTATCAGGTTGTCTATGATCCGACAGTATTCGTCAAGGATTCGATCAAAGCGGTCATCATCACCCTGCTGGAAGCATTAGCACTGGTGATAGTGGTAGTGGTGTTATTTTTACAAACTTGGCGCGCATCCATCATCCCACTGCTGGCTGTTCCTGTTTCAATCGTTGGCACCTTTTCACTCATGTGGCTGTTTGGGTTTTCCATTAATACGCTGTCCCTGTTTGGGCTAGTTCTGGCCATCGGTATTGTGGTCGATGATGCCATCGTGGTAGTGGAAAACGTCGAACGCAATATCGCGGATGGTCTAACACCCCGCCAAGCCAGCTATAAGGCCATGCAAGAAGTCAGCGGTCCAATCATCGCCATCTCACTGACACTGGTGGCGGTATTTGTACCCATTGCCTTCGTGAGCGGCCTAACTGGCCAGTTTTATAAACAATTTGCATTGACTATTGCCATCTCCACTGTGATTTCCGCCTTTAATTCACTGACCTTAAGCCCCGCTCTTTCGGCCCTATTATTAAGAGATCACAACGCACCCAAGGATTGGTTGACTCGTTTCATCGATAAGCTTTTCGGTCGTTTCTTTAAGCTCTTCAATCGAAGTTTTAAACGTGCCTCCGATGGCTACTCAACAAAGGTAACGACTCTTCTTGGGCGAAAATCCTTAGCTGTGGCGGTATATTTAATACTAATTGCTATAACCTTTGTCGGATTTAACACTCTGCCAGACGGTTTCGTACCGGCACAGGACAAACAATACCTGATCAGTTTTGCACAGCTGCCCGATGGTTCGACTCTGGCCCGAACCGAACAGGTAATCAAGGAAATGGGCAACATTGCCCTCTCCGAGCCAGGGGTTAAAAATGCAGTGCAATTCCCCGGCCTATCGGTGAATGGCTTTAGCAATAGTGCCAGTGCCGGTATTGTTTTCCTAACACTGGAATCATTTAGCAATCGTCAAAGTGAGGATTTGTCTGCTGCAGCTATCGCCCAAAAACTACAAATGAAATACGGGGGTATTGAAGAAGCATTCGTTGTAATTTTCCCACCACCTCCTGTCAGAGGCTTGGGGACGACGGGCGGCTTCAAACTGCAAATTGAAGACCGCGCCGACCTTGGCTATGAAAGACTTGCAGAAGTGGTACAAAACGTACAACAGGCCGCATGGCAGGACCCGGTGCTTTCGAATGTGTATTCCAATTACAAGATCAATGTCCCCCAACTGTATGCAGACTTGGATCGCACCAAAGCCAAGCAGCTGGGACTCAATATCAAAGATATCTTCGATACCATGCAGATCTACCTTGGCTCCCTGTATGTGAATGACTTCAATCAGTTTGGCCGAACATATCAGGTCATCGCTCAGGCCGATGCAGACTATCGCGCCAGCCCAGACGATGCACTGAACTTAAAAGTTCGCAATAACAAGGGTGAGATGGTGCCATTGGGTAGTATCTTAAAGATGCAAGAAAGCTATGGCCCCGAAAGTGCGGCTCACTACAACGGCTACTTGGCTGCGGACCTAAATGGCAATGCGGCACCAGGCCACTCTAGCGGTGAAGCGCAAGAGGCCATCAGCGGTATTCTGAGTCGTCTTTTACCATCAGGGATAGCGTTTGAATGGACTGAGTTGAGCTATCAGCAAGTACTCAGTGGCAATACCGCCATTTATATTTTCCCACTATGCTTACTACTCGTATTCTTAGTGCTGGCAGCACAATATGAGAGTCTAGTTCTACCATTAGTCGTCATTTCCATTGTCCCCTTGTCGATCCTCTCCGCCGTTTTCGGTGTATGGGTAACAGATGGAGACAATAATATTTTCACTCAAATTAGCCTGTTTGTTCTAGCGGGGCTCGCCAGTAAAAACGCCATTTTAATTGTGGAATTTGCTCGCGAACTGGAGCGACAGGGGATGGCAACCTACCAAGCCGCGATCACCGCTAGCCGCATGCGTTTACGACCAATTTTGATGACGTCCTTCGCCTTTATCATGGGGGTGGTGCCGATGGTATTTTCAACCGGGGCTGGTGCAGAGATGCGCAATGATATTGGCGTAGCCGTCTTTTCTGGCATGCTAGGTGTGACCTTCTTTGGCCTGTTCTTTACACCGATTTTTTATCTATTACTGCGCAAGCTGGAAGGCAAGCGGAAGTACTCACAACCGTCTACTGACGACACCCCCCACTTAGGGAACTAGAAATCTGTAGCAAAGGCGACGTCTTAATATTTACAGCAATCTCTGCTTAAAACCTAAGGTTGCAACAAAGTGCCTCCTAAAGTGACACTTTGTTGCTCACGCGCTTCAGTTGTAATGGCCAAGGGTACTACTGAATCACCAGATACAAGGCGCGACCATTGCGATTAACCTGCAATAACACCGATTGCTTGTTATAAGACAGCGCTTCCTGAAAGCTCTTAATATTGTTAACCCGCTGGCGGTTGGCGCCAACAATGATATCTCCAGGCCTTAAACCACCATAAGCCGCTACAGAATTAGGTGATAACGCAGCGACAAGAACACCCTCACCATCAGGATTGTTTTCAAATTGAGCCCCTTCCAGCAGCGAATGAAGCTTGTCACTAACAGAAGAAAGCTGCTGTGGCTCACCCACGGTTACCCCTACCTTTTTGGTTTTTCCTTCTCGAATCAAGGTAAGCTTAACCTTATCCCCAATTTCCTTTATACCGATCTGACTACGCAATTGACCCGTTGAGCTGGTCGTACTTCCATCAACAGCAACAATGATATCTCCAGCTTTAAGCCCCGCCTTCTCAGCTGATGAGTCTTCACCAACCCCCGTAATTAACACGCCTTGCTGGCCATTCTTCAGATCAAACGCTTTGCTCAACTCGGGAGAAATATCCTGTATCCCTATACCCAACTGCCCGCGACGAACCTCTCCATGGGCAATAATTTGCTCCATGCTGGCTTTAGCCATGTTGATAGGGATAGCAAAGCCAATACCCACATTGCCACCCGCCGGGGCAAGAATCGCCGTATTGATACCTATCAGCTCGCCATGCAAGTTAACCAACGCGCCACCGGAATTACCGGGATTAATGGAAGCATCCGTCTGGATAAAGTTTTCATAGCCCTCTATACCCAACCCCGTACGCTCCAACGCACTGACAATCCCGGTTGTCACTGTCTGCCCCAAACCAAAAGGGCTGCCGATAGCGACAACAAAGTCACCTACTTCTAATACCCTAGAATCGCCCAGAGGTACTTGAGATAAATCTTCAGCATCAATCTGAAGAATAGCTATATCCAGCTCCGGATCAGAACCTTTCACTTCGGCAGTAAAGGTGCGCCCGTCTGCCAGCGATATCTGTACCTCATCGGCACCATCTATCACATGAGAGTTGGTCATCACGATGCCATTTTGAGCATCGACAACGACGCCTGACCCGGCACTTTGCTGACGTCTTTTTGGTGCCTGCCGGGGCATTTGTTGTTGGTCAGGGACATTAAAAAAACGCCTAAAAAAAGGATCATTCAATAGCGGATTTTGGGCCTGTTGCTTGGAAAAGGTAGCGATATTGACGACGGCTGGATTGACCTGCTTCAACATAGGGGACAGCGAAGGAAGTTTGTTTCCATCTCCATCTGATAGGGGTAAAGCAGCCTGCACTACCGCCGCAAAACAAAGCATGGACACTGCAAACAACCATTGACGAGCCTGGTGCATAGAAACTACTCCTAGTTGTGACTATTTTATCTCTACTTAATTGGTGATCGAATACGGCAATTCAACTGCCCGATATGGCTGTCATCAAAAAAGCGGTATTGTTGCCAGAACTCTATAATTAAGTCTCACTGAGACCCACGTCTCATCAAAAAATTCCAGTAAGTTTGGTTTAAACTATTTATTGTTGATCTGAACTTTTGCAACTAATAAGAACAGGGCCAATGCCCACCGTCGATGACATGAATCCTTAAATCAGAGAACCTATCTCACCACTAAGACCGAAATTGGAGCAAAGAGTGAGACTTGATGACTCAATGTACCAAGGCCCCGCTCCTCTTTGTTAAATGTACGAGACGTCATCACTATCAAGTCAATAGCCTTTTCCTGCGAAAACCGAAGAATTTCTTGCGCCCTTTTCCCCACCAGAATCGTTTTATCAATGGGAACATCGGCAAACTCTTCCTGAAACTTGCGCTGCCAATCACTTAATTTTTGATCGGCCTGCTTAGCTAACTTCAGGTAGAAATTTTCAACTTCAGCATCAGGCTCACCACCCATTTTTTCTACAACATGTAGCAGCTGAACACTGCCATGATTTTGTGAAGCCATGGTTAATGCAGTTTGGATAGAAAGCTCACTCTTATCCGCTAAGTCTGTAGGCACCAGAATATTTTTATACATCATCAAATCCTGCATAAGATTATCTATAGAGGGTACTAAAAGAATAGACACAGATGGCTGGGTATTCAATCTCACCAAATGACATAGCCCAACCAAACTTGGTAAATGATCATAGACCTTGGTCAGATAGGTGGTAGCGTCACTTACAAGCTAAGATGTAATGATGTGTTTGACTCTAATGCAAAAAATACGAGGGTAACGGCAATGAAAGCAGTGGTGCTAAATGAGATTGGCGGCCCAGAAAAGCTGCAGATTCTAAACGTAGACACACCATCACCCAAGGCTGGTGAAGTCAGAATCAAACTCCAATCGTCTGCGCTTAACCGTCGCGACTATTGGGTCACTCAAGGGAAATATCCTGGTATGCAACTACCCTGTATCGCTGGGTCTGATGGTGCCGGTATTGTAGACGGGATCGGGGAAGGCGTAGACCCAAATCTTATTGGTCAAGAAGTTGTCCTCTATCCCGCTCGGTCATGGGGAGATAATCAATCCTATTTTGGCCCAGACTTTCGAGTACTGGGCATGCCAGATCAAGGTACTTTTGCTGAATATATATGTACACCGTGGACGGCCATTTGTGCCAAGCCTGAACATCTGAGCTGGGAGCAAGCGGCCGCCGTACCACTGGCCGGGTTGACTGCCTGGCGGGCCGTGGTCACCCAAGCTGACGTTAAACCCGGGGACAAAGTGCTCATCACCGGTGCAGGAAGTGGCGTCTCCACATTCGCCATACTCTGGAGCTTACACTTGGGCGCAGAAGTGTATGTCAGTAGTCGCAGTGAGAAAAAAATAGATGCGGCAAAAGCCCTAGGCGTCACAGCAGGAGAAAATTATACAGACCCTGATTGTTACAAAAAACTTCGACAGCGCTCCGGTGGCTTTAATGCCGTTATCGACAGCGCTGGCGGAGACTCGTTGAATATTATTCTAGATACCCTACTCCCTGCAGGACGCTTTGTATTTTTTGGATCAACTCTCGGCAACCCCACCAAAGGACTATCCCTTGCTACATTGTTTTTTCGCCATATCCGTATTCAGGGTACAACCATGGGTAGCAATGCTGAGTTCGAAGCCATGTTGCATTTTCTAAGCGAGAAAAAAATCGTACCGGTAATTGATCGCGTACTACCTCTGTCTCGGGCAGTAGAAGCACACAAGCTGATGGAAACCTTTAGCCATACCGGAAAAATTGTGCTGAAAAATTGCTAGTTAACCTCCATAGCAAAGGGCTTGTGAAAAAAGGATGTTCACGAGTCACCACGTGCACCATTCAATTTTATTGATACGCCTTCATTCATTTCTCTGGGCTTATGTCCCTAAAACAGTAACATAGGACTGATAACAAACAGAGATCAGTCCCCATGAGTTCTCCCCGAGGGCAATTTTCATCAAAAACCGGTTTTATACTGGCCGCTTCAGGCTCAGCGGTGGGCTTGGGTAACATCTGGGGGTTTCCCACTAATGCTGCAGAGAATGGCGGTGGCGCCTTCGTACTGATCTATTTTGTACTCGCCTTTTGCCTAGCCTACCCCGCACTGATGGCCGAACTGATTATTGGCCGCCATACCAAATCCAATATGGTCAGCGCACTACAAAAAATATCGACCGGAGAAATGGCAAGAAAAGTGGGCAAATACACTGGTTTTTTTGGGGTGATTATAGCCACGCTCATTCTCAGTTTTTACAGTATTGTCGCAGGCTGGATGCTGGCATTTCTGCTAGAACCTCTGTCAACAATCACAGGACTGTCTGAAGTTTCTGACTGGCTGACCGAGTTCGGCAATACGCGCAACCTTATTTTCAGTGCGGTATTTATGATTTTCACCACGGCTGTCATCAGTGCGGGAGTAGAACAAGGCATTGAAAAGTGGTCCTGTCGTTTAATGCCCTCAATGCTACTGCTCATGGTGTGCTTGATTGTATATGTCATGTTTCAGGAAGGCGCCTTAACCGGGCTCAAAGTCTACTTGTTACCGGATTTTCGACAAATAGGCGACCCACAATTGATTGCCAGCGCGATGGGACAAGCATTTTTTTCCCTCTCTCTCGGTGTTGGCACCATGTTGATCTATGGATCCTATTTAGGGCCTGACGAAAACCTCCCTGCCATGGGCGCTATCGTTACCCTTGTCGATTCATCCATTGCCTTTTTGGCTGGATTACTCGTGTTGCCCGCCCTATTTGTGGCTCAACAACAGGGTGTTACTATTTACAGTGAAGCAGGCAATCTAATCGCAGGACCTGACCTGATATTTCAAACACTACCTGCTCTATTTCACGGCATGGGCGCCATAGGCATTCCTGTAGGTCTGGTTTTCTTTTGCCTGATGACCATTGCTGCACTCACCTCCTCTATATCCATGCTAGAAGTGCCCGTTTCCTACACCATTGAAAACCACAGAATTGGTCGCCCCACCTCTGCTTGGTTGATCGGCACTATCATTTTTATATTCAGCGGCTTCATTGTCCTGAATTTTGATACGCTGTTTAATTTCACCGTCACGCTCACCACCGAATACAGCCAACCATTGCTGGGGCTTATGCTCTGTATTTTTGCTACTTGGGTGTGGCACAGGGATAAAATGCTGGCAGAAATTCGTAGTGGATACCCACAGGTGGAGCAGTCATTGTTCTGGAAAATATGGCCCAGCTACGTACGCTTCTGCTGCCCAGCTTTAATTCTCCTGATGTTCGTTCAGGGCGTTTTGAATTAAACAATGATGGATTAAGGCAAGCCGCAAAAAATGTCGGGGCAACCCTCACCCTAGTTTTTGCACCCTCCCCATTGCAGAGAACAGCAACCACCCATTACAAATAGCGAGAATTCTTAGAAAACTGACTGCGTAAGAACTCCATCTGATCCCCAAGAATACGACGGGTATTGATCAGCGCCAAATACTCAGCATTATTGGGTTGATAAGGCAGGGCCACCAATTCCATGCGAAGCTCTTCAAGCAAATAATGCGCCTTGTGCTGATTACAGCGCCGACAAGCCGCGACCACGTTTTCCCATTTATCGTATCCACCTCGAGAGGTAGGCACAATATGATCACGGGTCAACTGAGCTGAGGGAAATTGTCGAGCGCAGTACATACACAGGTAACCATCTCTGGCAAACAGTGCCGAATTATTGAGTGGGTAATTTGTGCGTGGCCTAGCTAGATGCTCACCACCACAGGCAATAATACTTGGCAATACAACCTGAGACTGACTCCCATCGATTCGAGAACGGCCACCTCTCACCTTTTTCACCACATCGCTTAAGGTCCAAACGACCATTTCCCTTGAGAACAGGCTCACGGCTTCCTGCCAGTGCAGCCATTCTATCGGCTGGCCAGCCATATTAAGTCGCAAGATTCTAGGTTGCCTCATCACGCACCCCCACTAAAGCCCCATAACACTTCGACAACACTGAGCCTTAAAATACCAACGCCCAAAACGGCGATCCATAAAAGTAAAAACCCCATCAATTTGAGCTGATGGGGTCTAAAAAAAGCGGGGCAAGAAAGGAGCCCCTTAGCATATTGCTATGCTGGAGGTAACTTATACGGCGATACACAACACGGTATATGTTGTAATCCTTGAAGACACGTCCTCCTTGAAAGGATGCACTTACCGCCATCATAACCCGATAAATATTACTGTCAACTGACGGGATTTGGACAAAATAAAGCCCTGATACATCTCTGTATCAGGGCTCAAGGCAGTATAGGCAATTTGCTATCCAATCATGGAAGAAACACCAAACATCCTTATTGTTCCTTGGTGTTACACATCCGTGTGCAGCTGCTTCCATGCACGGGAGACTATCCTCCTTTTACCTATAAGGAACTATTGGGGGTTTTCTTCTTTTAATGTAGGAAATATCTTACAAATTTAGATTCCATGAAAATTGACCCAATAAGACTGCTCGGTTAGTGTTGCACCTTTGTTTTTGGGAGGTAATACCGTGGCTGCTCGTAAAAAGTCGATTGATTTTGAAAACAAACTCAGCCAACTGGAAGTGCTCGTCGGTGAGATGGAAAAAGGGTCGTTGAGTCTTGAAGAGTCACTTAAGGCCTTTGAGGATGGCATCAAAATTACCCGTGAATGCCAGCAAGCGCTAAAAGATGCCGAACAGAAAGTTGAAATGCTAACCCGCGATTCTACTCAGCCCACTACCTTCGAATCCGAGAACGATTAATGGGAACCCTACCCTTTTCTGAATTTATCGCCAGCTGTCAGCAGCGGGTTAACGAGCAACTAGAGGCGGTACTTCCTCCGACAGATGGCCCCGCAAGCCAGTTACATACTGCGCTTAGGTACAGTGTATTCAATGGTGGCAAGCGTATCCGACCCGTACTGGCCTATGCTGCCGCTCATGCTCTCGGGAACATCAATCAGGACACTGACCGTGTTGCCGCTGCAGTGGAGCTTGTTCACGCCTATTCTCTGATCCATGATGATTTACCCGCCATGGATGATGATGATTTGAGACGGGGAAAACCCGCCTGCCATATAGCATTTGATGAAGCCATCGCCATTCTTGCGGGCGATGCATTACAAACATTGGCCTTTGAGCAACTAACAACATTGCAGGAAGTCCCACCCGAAATAGCCTTATCCTTGGTCGCATCGCTGGCCAAAGCCGCTGGTGCACAAGGAATGGTCGCAGGACAAGCTATCGATATCTCATCCGTCGACAAGGCGCTAACCTTGAAGCAATTGGAACATATGCACCGACAGAAAACGGGAGCCATGATTGTCGCCAGCATCTCAATGGGGGCTCTATCTACAGGACCAGTGACAGAGCAAAAATTTTCGGCACTAACAGCGTACGGAGAAGCTATTGGACTGGCATTCCAAGTTCAGGATGACATTCTTGACGTAGTAGGCAACACCGCTGTGCTTGGTAAACAACAGGGCGCAGACCAAGCACTGCACAAACCCACCTACACCGAGCTACTTGGCTTAGACGGTGCCAAAGAGAAAGCCATGCGGCTACACCAGGAAGCACTCATCGCTCTCGCTGATTTTGATTCAAGTGCCGACCAGCTTCGGGCGATGGCCGATTACATCGTCAATCGTAACCACTAACCTCTACGATTCTTTATCAAGATAAGCGTCTAAAAGCACCAACCTCCGGAGCCTCAAGGGTTATTTTGGTGTAACATTGCACCCCTTGTTTTGGATTCCATCTGTATGGCAAAAACCTTTAACGACATACCGGTTACCCGCCCGGAAATACCGTTACTCGATACCATCGATAACCCACTCCATCTCCGGGAACTGGGTGAAGATCAACTGCTGACGCTAGCGGATGAGCTGCGGGCCTATCTCCTTTACAGTGTGGGGAAAAGCGGCGGCCATTTTGGTGCCGGACTTGGTGCCGTAGAGTTAACCATTGCCCTACATTATATTTACAACACCCCTAGCGACCGCCTGGTATGGGATGTAGGTCATCAAGCCTACCCCCACAAAATTCTGACGGGCCGCAGGGATCAAATGCCCACTATTCGACAAGCCGAGGGCTTATCGGCGTTCCCAAGGCGCGATGAGAGCGAGTACGACACTTTTGGGGTTGGCCACTCAAGTACCTCTATCAGTGCAGCACTGGGCATGGCATTGGGCTCAGCAATGAACGGCGAAAACAACAAAGCGGTCGCCATCATTGGTGATGGTGCCATGACGGCCGGTTTAGCATTTGAAGCACTCAACCACGCCGCTCACACCGATGCCGATCTGCTGGTAGTGTTAAACGATAACAATATGTCGATCTCCCACAATGTAGGCGGGTTGGCCACCTATTTTTCTAAACTCTGGTCTAGCCGTTTTTATAACACCATTCGCGAAGGCGGAAAAAAAGTCTTGAGGTCAGTGCCCTCAGCAGCAACCTTCGTTAGAAAAACAGAAGAACATTTAAAAGCCATGGTGGCTCCAGGGATCGTCTTTGAAGAGCTGGGGTTTAACTATATAGGCCCAATCGATGGCCATAACCTGCCATTGCTAGTACAGACACTGAGAAACTTGAAGGCTCTCAGTGGACCAATTTTGTTGCATACCATCACACGTAAAGGTAAAGGTTTTGCTCCTGCGGAAGCCGATCCCGTGGGTTATCACGCGCTTAATAAAATTGAGCCGAAAAGCAAACCTAACATTGCTGTATCGCAGTCGGCCTCCGTGATCAGCCCGCCCAAACAAAAATACCAGCAGGTATTTGGTGACTGGCTCTGCGATATGGCAGAGAGAGAACCTCGGCTGGTGGGCATCACGCCCGCCATGTGCGAGGGCTCCGGCATGGTGGAGTTTGCCAAACGTTTTCCGGCACAGTTCCACGATGTAGCCATTGCAGAGCAACATGCTGTTACCTTAGCCGCGGGTTTAGCGTGTGAGGGCATCAAACCCGTTGTCGCCATTTATTCAACTTTTTTGCAGCGTGCCTACGACCAGCTTATTCATGATGTGGCACTGCAGAACCTGGATGTATTGTTTGGCATTGACCGTGCAGGACTGGTGGGTGAAGACGGCCCCAGCCATGCAGGAAGTTTCGACCTAACCTACCTGCGCTGCATCCCCAATATAATGGTCATGACGCCTTCCGATGAAAACGAAACCCGCCAGATGCTTTACACCGGGTTTATTCACAATGGTCCCGCTGCCGTTCGCTATCCGAGAGGAACCGGCCCTGGCGCCAGTATTGAAAAAGAGATGACAGCACTGCCCATCGGCAAGGGCATCATACGAAGGGAGGGTAGTCGGATAGCCATTCTCAACTTCGGTACCTTGCTCCCCGCAGCATTAGCAACTGCAAATGAGCTCAATGCTACCGTTGCAGATATGCGCTTTGTGAAGCCTCTGGATACAGCGCTGGTGAACAAGCTGGCATCACAATACAGCCTTCTAGTGACGCTTGAAGAAAATACGATCCAAGGAGGTGCTGGCACCGCTGTCAGCGAACACTTGGCGTCTATGGGGATTGTTGTCGCCATCCTACATCTGGGACTGCCCGACAAATTTGTGGACCACGGAAATCACCAGCAACAACTGGCAGCAACTGGACTAGACCCCGCATCGATCAAGTACGCCATAGAGCAACGAATTAGTGAGATTGAGTGCCTTCACGGAGCGGTTTCTTGAATATCGGTATTTCTTACCGCACTTTCTGCTACCGTACTCTCTTACCCAGCTCTCTTACTGCACTCTTCCAACCACAGTTTTTCTCGTAGTCGAAGTGCAGCTGAGTGCACAACTAAGAGTACAGCTCTAGGCATCGGGTACCTGAGCCGACTTTGCCAATTGGGCCATCGTTGCCAGACTCTGTCCGAGCTGACCAGCACCGCCTAACCCCCAGCCACCATCCACAGGCAGGATGGCGCCATTAATATAGCTAGCAAGATCAGAGGCTATAAATAAAGCGGCATTGGCCATATCCACAACCGTTCCCTGTCGCTTCAAAGGCACGGAGTCAACCACCAGTTTGGCGCAGGAAGACCCCGATGGAGCCAGCCTTTTCATTCCCTCGGTACCTTCAATAGGGCCGGGAACAAGAGAGTTCACTCGCACCCCTTCAGGCCCCCACTCTATTGCGGTGGTACGGGTAATCATGTCTACCCCCGCCTTTGCGGCACAAACATGTGCCTGCATTTCCATGGGGATGAAAGCCTGGGGAGCAGAGATATTAATGATACTGGCTCCCGGTTTTCGCAGGTATTCGTAACTGTAACGAAGCACATTAAACGTGCCCAGCAGGTCGATATCGACAACCACTTTAAATGCATTTCCGGACATTTCATTAGCAGCAGCGGGAAAATTACCCGCCGCACCCGAGACCAGTACATCAATCGGTCCCAGTTCGCGATGGGTCTGTTCAAATACGACCTTAAGCCTATCCACGTCCCGTACATCAGCAGCAAAGCCAATGACTCGTCCACCGTATTGCTTCAATGTCTCTATGGCTGTATCTACTTTGTTCTGAGAGCGGCTCATCACCGCCAAGGTGGCACCAGCCTTGGCAAAACCCTGAGCAATCCCAAGGTTGATACCACTAGTACCTCCGGCCACAAATACAGTCTTCTCGCGATAATCAAATTGGCACTGAGACATAATTTCTCCTGATTACTAATTACCGCTGTCTATTAACCATCATCGGTAACATTAAATGCTACTCATGTTTAATGCTAATGGGATAGCAGTGCGTCGATCGACTCAAGCAATTTAATCAGCATTACAGCCTGATGAGAGGAGTCCCTAAAATACTCTTCTGCCATCGGAGCAATACTGCAATTCTCGGGAAGCGGGGCTGCCGCCTCCACCAACAAATGCATACGCGGCAAAAAGATAAACTGAAGCCATTCGACAAACTCCAAAGTGTCCACAGCAAAAGGCTGTGTACTGGCAAGGACATCTGATAAGGGCTCAATATGGGACCAGTGGTTCATTTCCCTGAGCATTTTTTCCACCTCGAAAAGCTGTAATGCTAGCTCCGTATATATTTTATCCACTAAGCTTTCATCCAAGAATATTGCAGCCACTAGCCTTTTACTCACTAAATCGTTACCGATAGTCACGGCGAAAAGGCGGCAAATCATCCAGTAATTGCTTGCCGTAACGCTTTGTGACAATACGCCGGTCCAAGATGGTGATCCGTCCTACATCAGTTTCGGTACGGATTAGTCTGCCACAGGCTTGATGTAGTCGTAGGGATGCATCTGGCAGCATCAGCTCCATAAAAGCATTGCCTCCCTTCTTCTCCAACCACTCGGAGAGCGTCGAGTGTACCGGGTCATCCGGTACCGCAAAGGGTATTTTTGCAATCACTACATGGCCGCAATATTTGCCTGGAAAATCCATTCCCTCGGCAAAGCTGGCTAGGCCAAAAATAACGCTACCATCACCAGCATCGATCGCCGCCTTGTGGCGCCGGACAATTTCCTGATGCCCCCACTGCCCCTGAATGAGAACTTGCCCTAAATACTCAGCGGGTAGTTGCTCATACACTAGCTCCATCTGCCGCTTGGAAGAAAACAGTACGAGAGAACCTTCCTGCCAATCAAGAATATCAGGCAACTGAGCAATTAAGGCATCGGTGTGCGCTCTCGCATCGCTGGCATCAGCACCTATATCGGGTACAAATAGAACCCCGGCCTTAGCAAAATCAAAGGCGCCCGCGACCACTGAAAAATGAGTCTCATCAGGCAGGCCACAACGCTTCTGAAAGCTACTAAAAGAGCCCAGTGTTTGAAGCGTGGCTGATGTAATGACCGCGCCATAACACCGCTGCCAGAGGCTACTCTTAAAAATACCCCCTGCATCAGTAGGCGATGCTGACAACTGGATATCCATGTTGCCGCCCAACCCCTCTTCAAGCGACAACCATCGAGCGTAAGGTGGACCCTTCCCCTGATCTTTCAGTGCATAGCACCTCCAGAGATGTTGCGCCGCTTCCACACGTCCCTGCCAGATGCCTACATTTTGAAACAATTGTTCTAGGTCTACCCTAGGCACGGGAAAATGTACTTCATCCATCCCGTCGCCAACACGATCGGAAAGAATTTCCAATGTCGCAGCCAGAGAACTTAAACTTTCTGAGATATGCCCGGCCATCTCTCGAACATCTTCACCGGGGTCTCCACCAGGAAAACACCAACGATGATCGTCTTCACCTGATGTCTCTCGGTCTAGTCGTTTCTCAAACATCGGATAACTGAGCGCAAGCAACTTCTCAGTCGAGCTGGCAAGATTGGCTACTTTTTCGATTCGGGTTGTCAGGTCTAGCGCATTAATCAGTAGCGGTAATCGTCCCACGATTTGCTTTTGCATCCGGCCTAGCCAGTTGATGGTACTCCGTAGGCGACATTGCCCAGCAAAATGATTAAGCGCAGTAGCGGCTATTCGATGACCTTCGTCAAAAATATAAATCGTGTCTTCCGGTGCAGGTAGAATAATCCCACCACCAAGCGCTAGGTCGGCCATAACAAGATCATGATTGGCAACAATACAGTCTGCTTCTTCCAGCTCATCTCGAGCCTTAAAAAAGCAGCATTCACGAATAAAACGACAGCGGCGGCCAGTACATTGCCTGCGATCGACGGTAAGGGGCCGCCAATCGGCATCCTCTATTGATTCAGACCAACTGTCTCTGTCACCCGGCCAACTCCCAACCTTAAGGGACTCATCCATAGCACGATAGCTGGCGATATTATTGCTGGTAGGGTTAAAGTCGATCTCGTCCTCGAAAAGAAACGCGCCACCATCACGAGCACTGGCCGTATCGAGGCACTGTTCCAATCGTAATGGACACAAATAACGGGCACGGCCCTTGGCCAAGCTAATCGTATATTCCCATCCGGTGCTTGCCATCAGCGCAGGGATATCCCGGTGAACCAACTGTTCCTGAAGCGCAACGGTGCCGGTAGCCACCACTACCCGTTTACCCAACTGACGAGCAATGGGTAATGTTGATAATAGGTAGGCAAGCGTCTTTCCAGTACCCGTACCTGCCTCAACCACGCAGATACCATTCTCTGAGGTTCTCTCCCCGTCATCACCCTCCTCAATATCACCCAAGGTATTGGCAATGGCGGCAATCATCTGTTTTTGGCCGAGTCTAGGACGTAACTCGTTACTAGCTAGGAACTGACGATAGCCCCGCTGGATTTCCTCTTTGAGATCAGCATCCAGCACGGTCAGGAAAGATTGAGTTTTTGGCGGACCGGGTTAGCATACATCGCGATCACAATATCGCGATATGTAGCCGGTATAGCATTCATACGATCAGTAAATTCTCGAACAGCTTTTGGCCAATCACACTCCATGCCAGCCTTCCATTCAGCTACGGTCGCCACCGCTTCACCCAGCTGCTCATACGCAATAATATTGGTAGGGTGAAGATGATAGTTACCAATGATTTGCCTATCTATGGCCACAGCCATTTCATCAGGCGAATCAAGACCGCTCACCAAAGGCTCACCAAAGGCCACATGAACAACACCCTTTCTCCCAACGACTCCGCTGTAGATGCTAGCAAAATCTTCATGCTCATCCTTCAGGTAAACACCCTCAGTTTGCTTGGCATAGAGCTCGAACCCTTTTGCCGCATCCAAGGGGTCAAGCTCGTAGGAAATGGCGACAGGAACCACGTTCAGTTCGCCAATGGCATCGGCAAAAGTCTGTTCTTTCTGCTTGCTCAGTGCCAGCATTTTCAATAGAGCCGGGTCAGTTTTATCGATACCGTCTTTGGCACGGCCCTCCCGCTGCGCGATCCAAATTGATACATGCTCTTTGGTCAATGAGTGGCGAATATAACCAGACAACTGGAATAAAGCAGCCAATTTTTCTCGCCGACCAGAAGCAGATCGCTTAACAATAAAGCTTTTGTTTACCCGCATCAGGTCCGAGGTAAATTCCTTGGTTAACAGGTTGTCACCAATGGCAATACGCACTGTTTCCCTGTCATCATCATAGAGTGCCACATTGACAAAAGCAGGATCCATAGCGATATCGCGGTGGTTACTGATAAACAGGCAAGGGGTGTTTTTATCCAGTTTATCGAGCCCTGAAACTGTCATGGTACAACCAATTTTTTTCAATAGTCTGCCAAGGCTCGCTCTCATTGCACCATGGAGGTCACGCACCGTATGAATCTTATTAAATGCACGCTTCAATGCCCTCCCTATAAGTGGGCGAAGCAACCAGGGTGCCCATCGAGCTATTCTGGGGTATTTAATTGACAGCAGAGTGTCGATAAATTCACGGTTAGCTGATAACCGCGAAAGTACTTGAGGCACCTCATCGTCACGATAAGGGCGGATGTCATCAAATGTATTCATATCAACTGGAATAATTATTCTTCTTGGTTCGGCTCGACGCCAATAAAAACAGTAGGTTTAACCAAACACTCTTCTGTCTGCTTAAGGGCAGAATAGAGTAACAGTTAACTACGTTGTGTTCCTGCAATGAAACATAAGTATCAAAGTATGTTTTTTGACAGGCCGCTATCTGGGATTGTACCAACGCACTTCGGAAGCATATTTATCGACCAAATGCGTTACATCCAAAATGATGGAAAATAATGCCATCCGCACCAGTAGACCATTATCTGTTTGGCGAAAAATCGCCAGATTTGGATTGCCGTCCAGATCACTGTCCAGCTCATTAGCCTCTGCCCGTGAGTCCCTTGGCAAGGGGTGCATGATCACTGTATTGGGCTCACAGTGGGAGGTATAAATTGCTTGATTAAGGCGAAAACGACCGCGGTATAAATCAGCTTCATCTTTACTGGAAAATCGCTCCTCCTGAATTCGCGTGGAATAAACGATATCCACATGAGAGATACCAGACTCGATCTCGTCAAACTCTTCTACGGCAATACCTGCCGCACGCATATCATCCACAAGGTTGGAGGGCATCGCCAGCTCTCTCGGCGAAACAAGCTGCACAGACACGTTATTAAACAACATTAATAATTTCGACAGCGAATGCACTGTTCGACCATGCTTCAGGTCACCGATCATAGCAATACGAAGTCCATCCAAACCACGACCCAACCCCTTCAACTCCTTCTCTATGGTGTAAAGGTCAAGCAATGCCTGACTGGGATGTTCGTTAGTGCCATCTCCGCCATTAATAACGGGTACTCGGCTAGCACTGGCAAAATCTGCCACTGAGCCAGACTCGGGGTGGCGCATACAAATGATATCGCTGAATCCCGATAATACCCGAGCGGTATCCTGTAATGACTCCCCTTTCGCCAATGCCGAGGATTCAAAACCAACCGTTTCACGTACCTCACCACCCAACAGGTTGAAGGCACTGCCAAAACTGATCCGAGTTCGGGTGCTCGCTTCAAAAAACATATTACCGAGAATAGCGCCCTCCAAAACCCGCGTAATTTTCTGTCGCTGAGCATAGGGCTCCATGCGATCCGCCACACGGAAAATATGATCAATATCTATTCGCTCGAATTGACTGATGGAGAGAATACTTGCGCCCTTAAATTCCACACTGCCTCCGTATACAAATAATCACGCCGCCGCATTTTAACGGCTTTGTGATGGCCGAACCAGCCACTTGCCTTTGCTATAAAATCTGACTACCCCAATCCTGTAGTGCCCGCAAAATATTGCGATCCCTTTCAGACATAGCCTCTTCCCCCAACATCTGCTCAATCTCTGAAAAATACTTCTCCAGAGTCAAATAGCCTTCCGCTGAATTAGTAAGCCTCTGAAAACGCAATTCTTCCCAACGGTGTTGTTCCTCATCACTCAGGGTTTCCGGGAAATTCTTTACCCTATAGAGAAATAGGAGCTGCTGATAACGCTCATCGCGAAAGTGTAGGGTGTCCGACGCCATTTCCACGCTAGAGGCTGTGCGCACCTCAGGCAATAACCCTTTATCCATATCATCGAGAAAACCATCATACAAACGTCGCTCAACATTCTCTGTTTTTTCAAATAATTGCTGAGTAAAAACCTCTGCCAGCTTGGTTGATAAGTCATGTTGCCGTAATAATTGCCAGTTTTGCTCACAGGATTCCACATCAATTCCCAATCGCCTGGCAGCCTCTGCATCCAGCAATTTTGGCGTCGCCACAACGGGGCATCGATTTAATTGAACCCCCTTTATTGGCAACCGATTCACTCCTTCAGGTAAATTTTCAGTCCGCGTAAATAACCGCTGCTGGATCTGTTCTGCAGACAGTTTTATCAACTCCTCGGCATCACCCATAAGGTTAAAACAGATTATCGAATTTTTATTTGTAGGGTGTCTGGCCAACGGCATCATCAATGCCGTGTATCCGTTCTCTCTTGGCAACTTACCCGAGACATGCAGGAATGGTTTTTGATGGGTTAAGTCGATGAGCTCTGCCACCTTATGTTTTAACCGATGCTCGTATACATATCGGTACAACTTTGGTTGCGCTGTCATGACCAACTTGGCCATAGCAATGGTGGCAAACACATCAGACAATGCATCGTGTGCAGACTCGTGCGTTATTCCATTTGCCGCTGTCAAACGCTCCAGTTTGAAGCAAGGAGACCCATCTTCGTAGGAAGGCCATTCGATACCTTCCGGCCTCAAAGCTCGGGTCAGGCGAACCATGTCAATAATATCCCAGCGGGAATTCCCCTGTTTCCACTCACGCTCATAGGGATCATAGAAGTTACGATACAGGCAGTATCGAGTCACCTCATCATCAAATCGAATACTGTTATATCCAACACCACAGGTGCCAGGTAACGATAACTCTCGGTGAATTTTTTCAATAAATTCGCGCTCAGGAACACCTTCTTCTAGAGCGTGCTGAGGTGTTATTCCGGTGATGAGGCAAGCTTGGGGAAAAGGGAGGCGGTCAATCGGCGGCTGACAAAATAGGGTAAGTGGCTCACCAATAATATTTAGGTTTTCATCCGTACGAACACCGGCAAACTGAGAAGGGGAGTCACGGGAAGGATCTATTCCAAATGTTTCGTAATCGTGCCAGTAGAGTGTATTTGCCATAGCTATCCTTATAACTGGCTTCTAGTTTAGTCGTCACCGCACAAACACCCACAAAAAACGGCGTCCGAAGACGCCGTTTTTAAATAGTTCGTAATAAGTATCTATCTAGAACTTATTTAACTACCTCTGTAAAGGTCATCTCACCTACAACGCGACGGTTACGGGCGCGGCCATCATCAGTGTCATTATCAGCAATTGGACGACTTTCACCATAGCCAGTAGTAGTAATACGGCTTGCATCTATACCATATTCCTCTTGAATCTTGGCTTTAACCGCTTCAACACGACGCAGAGACAGGTCTTGGTTATAGCCCTCTTTACCGCGAGAGTCAGTGTGACCTTCCAGCTCCAAAGTAATATCTTCGTGAACCTTCATGGCATTGGCTACAGCTTCCAGCTCGTCGCCATAGATTGCGCGAACATCCGCTTTATCAAATTCAAACTCAACGTTAAGTTTTACCGTCAGAGTCCGTGTTTCTGGCGCCATTTCAGGCTCACGAACTACAACTGGCTGCTCAACAATAGGCTCAGCAGGCTTATTAAAATAGTACCGAAGTCCGAAGTTAACCGAACTATCCCACATACTACCTTTACCTTCACCACGAACTTTATTCAACAACCGCACATCACCACGGAACTCCAACTGAGGAGTAATCATGTTGGACATACCTAAACCGGCTTGAAGCTGATGAGTGTATTCCTCTTCTATCTGAAGGTTCTTTTCACCCTCACGATCATAATAGGCATAACCACCAACAGCATAAGTGCGCCAGCCGCCATCATCTTCACCGAACCAGTAGTAAGCACTTAATTGAGATACGTCTATATCTTCACCAGCTACGTCGGTGCCATGAGAGGCCTCAAGTGCCCAATCATTAGAAAACCGATAGCCTATATTGAAGCTCAAAACACCCGCCTCATCATGCCCACTAACAACCCGATCACTATCGAGATAGTAGTAGCTCAAAGATGGCCCAATATATAAGCCTTCTTGAGATTGTACAGACATAGAAACAGCTAGCATAAATATACCCACTGCTATAAATAAATTTTTCATGATAATCCCCAATTCCTATTCAAAACTACAGGCATCCACGCCGAACAGCCCTATGGCAGTTGGCGGCATAATAATACACTTTACTCAGTTTTTCTTTTTTTTTATTATTTTCACGATAAAAAAAAGCCTTATATGGAAGAAAACTAGC
>TARA_R110000822_G_scaffold65139_8_pt1 | contig 48262 bp, 44 predicted proteins | sample TARA_R110000822 | Tara Oceans TARA_R110000822 (sample SAMEA4397666) | marine metagenome | biome: Polar Biome; feature: [SRF] surface water layer (ENVO:00010504); material: water (ENVO:00002006), including particulate matter (ENVO:01000060) such as... | depth 5 m | reverse complement strand
CGTTTCTTCGCAGTGTCCATTGCCTGCCTATCTATCCCGTTAGTGTTTTTATTTAAAATCTCAATTCCAGCAGTCACTAAAAACCAAACAATAAAGTCTCATACTAGATCTGTAATATTTACCACTTAAACGAGATAAAAGTGGTAAAAAGCCAAATAAACAGCCACTTTTATGAAACAAAACAGAGTAAAACTGAAACAATTTACCAATTTCACAGGGCAAACGATAAAAAGTGGTAAAGTTTTACTGCTACAGTTGCCACCGAGCAGTATGAAATTTTATTTCTTAGGGTGATAATTTATTAGATGGAATGAATAATTTTTATTCACCGATAGCGGGACAGTGTAGTCTAAGTGGGTAAATAGACTACAGCGGGTATAGCTGATTCACGTCGGCTAATTCTTAAATCTAAAAACTGTAAATTTCGTACCCATTACAGAATTGATCTAGAGATAAACGTTTTAATATATTGAAGTATTTATTTCTACGTGCCTTCCATCTACATCTCTACGAATTTGGTTTGGCAGGTCTTTGATTGACATTGAAATAACAATTAATTTCATTTTATGTCTTAGTACATCAACGATAAATGAAGTCCAATTCATCTCATCTTTATTTAACTTTTGAGCTTCATCAATTACCAGTCTTTTATTTCTACCGATTTTGTCATTGAAGTCATTTGGCGTTACTTCCCATCTTTTATCTGTAAGAGCAGAAGCGCCTAGTATTTCTTCGGCTAGCATTGTTTTACCTGAACCAGACTGGCCAGTTAAAATAACAAACTTATCATCATTAAATGCACTTTCTATTTGCTTTATAATTTCCACTCTATTTTGATTTACCATTTCAAACCTACTATTATTTATTGCACCTTGGCAGTGTGATTTTAATCATTGCCCCACACTCTAATTACTTGCTCATGAGTCTAAAGTAAACGGGCATAAAAGATAGTTGCCCGCTTACTTTGTAGCTTGAAACCAGACTTTCTACTGCTTAACATCCTTAACAAGTCGAATTAGCCGGTGGCGATTTACGTCTGTCACAAACTCAGTACCATTGGTAAAGTCAATAACAAGGCCGTCAACGCCCGGTATCGGGTTTATGTTTTTAGCGTCGAATGTGTTAGACCAATACACCGCTGATTGAGTTGAAGGAAACGAGGAAAGGCTTATTGAAGGTGCAACACATGCCCTTTCAATCAAAGAGTTTAGTTCTTTGATGTTTGGCAATCGCCAGCCGTCTTGACCGAGGTAAGATTCATTATCATTAGCTACAGAAAGTGCTTCTTTCCAAGACTTAACATTTAAAGAATCCCCTGCACATCCATTCTCTACTTCATTATAGCTCTCACCAATAGTACATTTAGTCCAAATCAAGCCATTTACTATGTCTGTGACAGTCCCATTTTTATTGTCAAAATACTGACCTACAGGCTGTGTGCGTTCTATAGTGTCGTATTTACATGTTTGAGCCATTGCACTGGCACTCATTACGCCCAAAGCGCACACTAACAACTTAAGCTTACTCATAACGCACCCCCACGAACCATTCTAACTTTGCTTGGTAGTTGTTTTTTACACAACCTTGTTTCACCTGTCTGTGTAGCTATACACCAAGCCGCACCTATGCCGTCTGCCGATGGATCTGATGTAATGTACTCGCCATCACTGGTATTTATAAAGTAGCTGCTTTCGATTACTAAGCTTTCTGCTACGTTGTAGTTATTTATGCTTTTCAACTCAGCGGTGGTCGGCAATCGCCAATCCTTAAAGCCACATAATGCATTGGAATCTATGATTTTTTTGTAAGTGTCAGTGTTGCAATGCGTTGCTTCACCTGAGTAGTTTGGTAAGTTTTCATGCGGATAAGCGCACATGGCGTTTATGGGGTATTTAGCATTCGCAAACCTATCACCCTGCGACCCTGCAGAGCCACCATTAGACTTCTTATCAGTGTTGTACCAGTAATAGCTATAGTTTGTAGCCCGCCAATTTTCGTGAGCGCCATAGTTACTATAAGTCCCACCCTTCAAGGCGTCGTTAATGTAATCACGAATTTGCCTAGCTGTTTTTCCAGAGAAATCACTTAAATCTTGAGCTTCTTGTTTTTTCTCCCAAATTAACCCCGTTTGATTATCTTGTATGCACTCAAAATTCTGAGCGTTACTTGCTAATGCATTTCCAGAAATATCTAGCTTAGTGAGACTAAACCCAAAATGCCCATCAAACTGCGCGTTTTCAACAGCGTCACGGCCATAAGATGCATCCTGACCCGGATAATCACTTGATTCTGATAATGCCGAGTAGCTATTGCCATCAAAAAAAGTAGTCGCTCCGGTGTCGTTCAACCCTAAATCACCGGGAATAAATAGAGTTATCTGTGGTATTTTACCGACCAAAGCGTTAGTTGGCGTTTCCAGCTTAATATCAATGCCTTCGCCACCTTCGGGTTTATCATCTTCAAGGACTTCAAATTTAATCAGCACTTCATCTGCACCAGCGGGTACAGTTACAGGGCTTTGAGAAAGCAAATTGTAGTCGCTGTTTCTTGTGGCCAAGCCGCTCAAACTAAATGGGATCACAACATCTTTTTCAGTTGCCGTTGTTAACTTAACTTTTACGTTATAAACACCTGCACCTTCGATTACTGTTACAAAGTCTGTTTCAAATGAAATTGCAGCATCTTCGTCTTCATCAATAATAGTAATAGATGCAGTTTCTTGTGCTGTTTTAATTTCTGCGTTAACTGGATCACTAATAGTTATAGTGAAAACCTCATCGTTCTCATCAAGTGCGTCACCTAATATTTCAAACGGAATATCAAATGTTCGACCGCCCTTTACTATTTTCCCAGTGCCATCAATGGCGTTATAATCTTCACCAATTTTAGCGTTTACTGATTTAAATGAATAATTAAAAGTCACGTCTTCACTGTGAGTACCCGACAGACTAACTTGAGCAAACGAAGATAATATACCGCTCTCAGGCTCCGTTATTTTTTTACTCTTGTCTAACGATAAAAAAACAGTTTTCGGTGTGGTGTTTTGATTGTCATTACTTGAGCTTTCCTCATCCTCGCCCCCGCCACATCCAGTGAGGGCAAATGCACTTAGGAGGGCAATTGCAATGGGTGTTCTTGTGTTTATCATGTTAAATTCACCTTGTTTGTATTTTATTTGCACTAGTTAGTTTACATAAATAAAAAAGTTGTACATTGGTTAGAGGGTGCTTTTTTAGCCTCTCTAAGCTTCTCCGCTCGACCCTGCTTCTCTAACGCAGCAATCTCGATAGTTCCATATCATATAAAGATACGCATCCCTACCCGGCCTTTCACGCCCACCAAAAGGTGTACACCACCGAGCCGTTGACATGCCCATCGGTTGACAACACTGAGTGTATGCATTTGAACCATCGCCCACTCCCCCAGCTAGTTTGTCTGTAGAGTTAGCATCTCCCGTACCTTCGGTTTCAACCCTAGACCCCTCCGTACTAGTTGCTAGGTTGCTACTCGCTTGAGGTACGGGGTAAATCATAGAAAATTTATATTGAGATCTTGGTACAGTAGGGAAATATTCCGGTTTACACATCGCAGTATCACCTATTGTTCTTTTCGCTAAGCCTTTACGGTGTAAGCCTGCAAGTACGCGCTGAGTGATTAACGAGCTGGCCGCAACCTGATCTGGTTGCCGAGATACAAAGCCGGTTAATGGGTATAAGCTTCCATCGCAACCGGCGCAGCCATAAGATTCTTCACTTTGCATATCTGCTGTTGTAGTAATACAGTCCTGAATACACCACAGCTTTGCTACTGGGTTTGCAAATATAATGGCTTCTGGATTTAGAATTAAGCTCAACATTTCATTGTTCCATAGCGGATCAATTTCCGAGATATACATCAAGTCCATATCTACATAACCATCTGTACAGCTTGGTATGGCAATTAGAGAAAGCATTTCCATTATTGGGTAACTAAAGTAATGATATTGATAGAACGCGTTAACAGGACTGCCATCACTACCAAGGCTTCGCTTGTCAACAGAGCCTATGCCTGTCATGGTTTCTTGTAATTTAATACCGCCTAATGCTGGGGAGCAATATGGCGTTTCGACTACCTCATTAATTCTTGTCGGCCTAAAAAAAGCAAGTGGATACCCGATTTCAGGCACACCTAAAGCATCTGTACATGCACAGACAGGCAGCTTTGTCGCTGCACCATCTGGCTCATCACCTATACTGGCTCCCATTAAGTTAATTGAGTCTAAAAAACAGTCCCAACAAACTTGATTGAAAACATTAGTGAATACATTTGCATCGGGGCAAGCTGGATTGAAGTCTGTAACGGACTCTGAATCGCTAGACTCTGCGGCCTGTGCATAAGATCCGGTAAAGAATAAAAGCACTAGTAAAAAGCACACCTTTTTCATTATCGGTATTCCTCTATTAAGTCCAAGACGTAAGTTACCGCCATTTCTATATAGTTAAATGCCATTTTCGCGTACTCAGGATAGGTAAAGGCAAGCCATATACCAATACAGACACATATGATTACTGGTAATAATCTCATTTCTCTTCTCCCCTAACATCAAACTGTTCAACACGCATTAACTGCTTGTCCATATCGGACGATATAACTACAGGTAAGCTTTCAATATTAAATCTATGGATCAGCTCTTTGGGTAATTTATATAGCTCGCGGCCAAAATGCTCTCGCAATGCAGCTAAGTGATCCCAACCATCGGCCACATCAATTCGTGAAAACATCACCATAATGTCACCGTTATAATCACTGTTATGAACATGATTACTAGCCCATTCGACCTGTCTACCATCCAGCGGATCAAAAACCACGAGTGTTAGTGGTGTAGCCATGTTGCTCATTGGCGATATAACTTGGCCAGCCGTTGCTAACTTATCGCCCCTAGGGTTGATAATATCGGCTTTCGCTTTTACGGTTATGTCTATGAACCACGAGTCATTTTTTTGCGCGGGCGGGAGTGCGTTAAAGGTTTGTTTTTTCCAGAAGTTATCAACTACTTTTTTCCGTTTGTTTTTAAAGTCGTAGTTTGCAAATCGCTCCTTTATTTCAATACGAATATCTTTTTCTATAACGGCCATCGTATCGCCATAAAAACCTAAAAAACCAGTTTCGTCTTTTTTAACTTTTGAGCTAAGCCAGCTCAAGTTCGTTAAACCGGATGCGTAAGCAACTTTATCGCCATCTTTAACCAAACTAGTAGGTACTGCGGTGATGTTATACTCATCAAATAACCTAGGCTTAAATCGCACGTCAGGCTTTACATCGAGCTTTCTGCCAATGATTTGCAATCGCTTAATTGTGTCCTGTATGCCGCTATCGTTAGGGTGCATGCCTTTTAAAAACAGTGTTGCACTGTCTTTCGTCGCTGTTCTCATAGCCGCTTCAATACCACTATCAGCCATAGAAAAGCTTATAAATATTGCTTTTTGGCGCAGCGGGTTATCTAGCTCAGTGGGGTTAAATTGTTTAACATCGTCAGGAACCAGTCCCAGCTCTTTGGCCAAAGCGTTTTGCATACCTGTCTGTGACTGACTCGCAATTAGCTTGGCCGCGTCTTCATGCTTTTTAGTTTGGATTGAAATACTTGCCTCATCAAAGCCATCTAACATCCCAGCTTTTTGTAGCTGCTCTTTATATTGCTTTAATTTTTCCTCTTGCTGCTCAATAAAACCTGTCTCTACGCGATTATTGGCTTTATTTTTAGATGTTGAGCTAATGTTTTTAATCGACTCCTTGTACCGCTCATCCTCGACAGCTTCTTTTGTTTTGGTTGCCAAGTTTTCAAAAAAACTTTTTGGTTTTTCATTGTTTTCGTTTGAAACATTATTCGATCCAACCGCCATTACCGGTGCTATTAGTAATGCAGTAATGAATAATTTGTTTTTAATATATAGCATAAGCTTTCCCTATAATTTGTTTGTCGTTAACAGCGCCCCAGTATCGTGAATCAAAACTTAGTGGTCTTTGGCCGACTAAAAAATACTCGCCATCGCCAAGCTCAAGCTTTGAATTTTCAGCAAACTGAACACCTAACCTATCCATACCTTCTCTTATGTCTGTATTTACAGCCTTTCTTCCCTCGACACTCACTGTTTGGCCATCGTATTTAACTTCTTCGTTAGGCATGCCAGCAACGACCTTTACAACATCATCGCCTTGCTTGAGTACAGGGCTGTTTAAGTGAAAATCAAAAACCATCAACTCCCCAGGCATAAAGTTTTTGTCCCACTTATCCACTAAAAAAACAGTCGCATATAGACAGGGTTCTAATTGCGTATCAATTGCAATGTAATATCGCTCCTTGAAGTAAATAGTTGAGCCACCGAAAAATACGATTGCTATAAGTAATTGCTTAATAAAAATGGGTTTCATGTCGTTGCCTCTAATTTATTTAAGTTAATTATATTCTATTTAGATGTGCTAAATATTTGGTAGAGGTATCTAAATATGCCCCTCTAATAAAACAACTCACTTTTTTATAATGTTATACTTAGGGTATGTACTTACTAAGCATGCTGATCCGAAACTTTAAGTTCGGCTCTGTAATTAAAATAAAAAGAGGATTTGATTAATGGTTGAGTATTTGCGGTGTCGCATTTGGGAAAAGCACGAGGTTAAAGACAGTGCGGTTTGGAAATACATACTGATAACTTTCACACCACTGATACTGTTGGGCATACTTCTCTTTGATGTCATTACCCCACCAGCGTTTATTGCGGCAGCTATAAGCCATTACATTATTTTGTTTTGGGCTCTGTTTTTCATTTTATTTATCATTAGCTTTATTTTTCTTTTTTCTTTAGATAAAGCCACTGCATACCCCCCGTAATTATTGTCCTTACAATAAAAAGCCCACATTAACTAATTTGTTAATGTGGGCTTTTTTCCTTCCCGTACTTTATTTACCAGCTAAATGTAAACTCAGCCTCTTCGCCGCCATTATCAACAGCGCGACCTTTAACGCTTAGATTTGGGTGTCGTGACTTTCTAAATATAACTTTGTCAGTCATTTTAAACTCAGCCTCTTCTCCCCACTGGTAGTAGTAAGCAGCTATCGACCCATCACTGTCTTTACAATTCGGGTATATAGTTACGTTCTGCCCATCATCATCCATTATAGGGTTACACGTAGGCGGTATGTTAGGTAGCGCATCGAATGTAAATGTTTTCTCACCTACTTGGCCAAACTTCGATTTCATAACTACTTTCATTTCACGGCTACCCACTTCGTTAATTTCATAGAAGTAAGAGCTTGCAGTGCCTTCATAAACCAGCTTGCCGTCCAAGTACCACTCATAAGCTACTACGTAATCTCGTGGGTGTTCTAGGCTGTATTTAAGTCTCCCATAGACACCAAATGGTATTGATTGCTGGTCTTTATTGAACCACGTTTGCAACTCAAGCTCCGCAGGTTTAGGCGCGTTAACATCTACATACCTTATTAACTCTGCTTTATTTCCTCGATTATCTTCTACATTAACTTTAACAGCTTGTTTGCCAGACTCATTCATCATTAAGTAAGCTTTCAAGCCCCTATCATTTACTATTTCTGAGTTAGATCCTTCCTCTAGCTCCCACTGGTAATTAAACTCAACGTCGGGTGACGTGTTTTGCACGTTCATCGTTATTGCCGCTGTAGCCGGTGTAGGTGCAATTGAATATCTCTGCTCAACATCTAGTACCGGTAAGTCAAAGTTGTAATCGTATGCTATTACGTTAACGTCAGCATACTGGTACGTTTGCTCCCTCAAACCTTCAACCCACGCTTCATACTTAAAGTTGATTTGATTGTCTTTAATATCTGATGAAATTGGCGTGTATTTTACTGAGCTTGCGTTTAACACTGTGCCGTCAGGCAGCGTTAGCTTTTCGATAACGTTTACATCAATGTAGTTGTTGAATAAACGATAACGACCACTAATAACGCCTTCAATGCCAACTTCCATAAACCTAGGCTTATCAACATTTACATACAGTTTTTCAGGGTTTACAACGTTTATGCGTTTATATGTTTGCGAGTAAGCGTCTAAATCAAACTCACCTGCAGAATTTAAACGGTGTCTAACCATGACAGTGTAATTCCCACTAGCTACGTGTTTAAACTCACTAGTACCTTCTACCCATGTCACGCCTTCATCTGTTGACCACTCAAATACGCCGTCACTACTACCTATTAGATCTTCGCTAATAACTGCTTTGTAGTCAGCTTCCACGCCGTTAATTGCTACCCGATCACCTTCAATGGCAATGTCTGCAACTTCATAACCGGTCAGCTCTATTACATCCGACGAAGATGTTACACCGCTCACCCTATTGGTCATAAATACTCTGTAATGAGTTCTTTCAGGCTCAGTAATTCTCACTGATAATTTACTGTTATCTTGCATGCCTTCAATGTCAGTCCAATTAACGCCGTCTGTACTAGACTGCCAAACGTAGCCCGCAGAAGCTTTTATGTCTTCATGGTTTTCATAGAAAAATGCGAGCGTAGCTGAAAATGGTATTCTACCTTCGAGCTGTCTGGTCACAATATTGCCATCGAGCCCACCAGCTTTTATTATTTCAATCGCTGCAGGACGAGAAACGATTTCCATGTCGAAACCCGGTAGCTTACTTTTAGCTTTGGCCACTAAGTGAAACCGCCTGCCTTTTTCAAACAGATCGCCACCAGCGACTTTAAATACCACTTCACCAGTATCATCAACATCTTGTTCGTCGCTGATTTTTATATACTCTTTATTTTCATAGATAGCTAAGTGTGCGCTCCACTCACCCATTTGCTCTTTTAAGTAGTTGTAAGACTCACTGCGGCGGTCATAGCTACCTATATTACCGGTTAGCACCACTTCATCATTGGTAGTTATTTCACTGCCTGCAGCCTCAACGTTCAAGTATGCATTGGTACGTGTCGATGGGGTTATAATGGCTTTAAATGACTCCCTTGCCACTTCGTTAGGTCTGCGAATATAGCTAGCGTCAATATCGTAAATAGCCTCAGACCAAACACCGCTTTCGTTATTGTCTACTCGCTTAACGCGTAACCGGCGCTCACTCACTTGGGCGCGACTTGTTTCACGAAGATTAAGTACGTCAGTATTACCGTTTGACGCGATGTTAACTAATACATCACCTGTTGCCGTTGTTAAGCTAAAGTCTGTCGTGTAGCGACTGTTGTAAGGCATTGAGTAAACACCTTCTGCAACTTTGTTTCTCTCTAGCAAGGCTAGTGAAACTGGCGGTGCATCTTTAGCTACGACTGTTGTGCTTCCGCCTTCAAAGCGTTTGCGGGAACCATCTGAGTTATAGTAAACAACATCAAAACCTACTTCATGCGAACCAACGGTATCAAGTGTGCCTACCGCTTTCATTCGGCCTCGACTAGACTGTATATCCAATCCGCTAGGCATGCCCTTAAACTCGACTACACAGCCTTTGTAAGTGCCACCGGATAATGCAATTGCTGATTCTCGACTACTGGTAAATGCACATCGCTGGCCACTACGTTGCACTACAGACAATTCATTCGTTTGCACTTGCGCAAAAACTTCATTTCTATCTGCGAATAACTCAAAATCAACATCCATATAGTTTAATTTAAAGTCTTTCGTAGCAGTGTTACCTTGGCCATCTGCTGCAGTTACTTTTAACAAGTACTCTTTGCCGGACTCTAGCTCTGCGTTCTCCTGAATACGCACGACGCCATCGCTAGTCATTTCAAACGTCATGGGTGTGTCGTTTATGGTAATGCTCTTTATTTCAGATCCATCATCCCAACCGGCTTTAGCTGCAAAGTAAAAATCGTTTAAGAAAATAGCATCGACCGTACTGTTTTCACGTATTTCAGAAATACCAAATACACCGACAATTATTGGAGCCATTCTGTCTAATCGTTTATTACTTGCTAGCTTGTCGCTCGCGTTTTTATATTTGTCTTGCACGGATATATCTGCTGAATATATGCCGTCAGGTAAACTTGAAATATCAATAATAAAAGCAGCTTTATCACCGGCAACATGTACGTCACCTACTTGCCTTATATTGTACTCAGAGCGGTATCTACCATTAATTATTGGCACTCGTACTTTTACGCCGTTAATAACAATATCATCTTCAATAGATGTGTTTGTACTCAATGGTTTCATTGTTATTTGATTTATTTGCGGTATCCACCAATCCCCCTCTTTTTGAGAGTGGGGTGTATCAATAATCGCAAGCCCCTTGTTTGGCTCTACCTCTATTGACGTGCCATTTAAGTCGTAATGCACACTTTCAGAGCTATTAGCGTTCAACACCAGCTCGTTTAGCGTAGGCGGTCTATAATCGTAACCAAGCTCAACCTGCGCTTCTTCTGGCTCAAGATAGTCAAACTGATCAACAGATATAATTGGTAAGTTTTCGACCCCGACAAGGGTTGCATCACTTAACCCTGGCACTAGGTCTTTAAATCCGATAAAACAACTGCTCTGTCCTTCCTCGACTACACATGATTTATCTTGAACTATTACTTTTTGCGGATAAGGCCGCTCTTCTATGTTTACGGTTATACGCTCCAAGCCATTGCGCTTGTTGTTATTTTCAAGCTTAAGATCACTTAACTTTGAGCCACCCAGCACACTTTCAATACTTGTGATCACTGCTTTTTTCGGCGTATTAACATCCATTGTAAACGTATCGCTCACAATGGGGATTTTTTGGCCTGCGTCCATGATAGACACTTGGTAGTCAAAATTAACTTTATCGGCAGCAGTTAGTACGCCTTCTGATTCAAGGTTGTTACTTACAAGTCCGTGTTGCGTACCAATCCACTCAAATAAACATAATGGCTTCTTACCGGCCTCATAAGTATTGCTAAACGTGGTCGTATTCGTTGTTAAATCACAATGTACGCCATTTTTTGCAACAGCCAGCTTTACTTCCTCAACAAAAGCAGTAGGGGTTTTAGAGTTCGTGACAGACACCTTTGGTACTAGCGAGTGCAAAGTACCTTTAAATGACAAGGTATCCGCATTCGCATGCAATGCCGCCAATGCTAAACTAGCTGTAACTATATTCAAACGACGCGATTTAAGGCGTTTGTTTTTTATGCTTTTCATCTTAGCTGCTCCCTACTGGCTAAATGGTACGCGTTCTTCTTTAACGCATAGCGACTGACTTGCAATCGGTGTGTATTCAGGGTTTTTACACGCCGGAATCCCGCTTTCTTCAATTTCTTGAACACACAGCGCACCATCATCTGATTTTTTAAACGGCAAATCACATTGTGTGTACGGCGGTACAGACTTAAAGTATCTGCATTCTTTGTCTGTAAGCGAAATGTTCGGGTTGTTTTCACAAGAGTAATCTACTGGCTCCAGATCTTTTTTCTCACAACGGCCTGTTGTTTCATTTAGAAGATAACCTGCAGGGCAGTTACCAATATCTAAAGCAGCCGCTTTGAGCTTACAGTGAGTGCTAGTATGATTCTCTTGGCCTGTCGGACAATAGTAATTTACAGGTGATGTTAATGTTCGGTCACAGGCTTTTTTGTTTAAATCCCAGCCAGCAGAACATTGGTATTTTAGAGCGTCATATAAAGTTTCCCGACACTGATCAACTATTACATCCTGTCCACTAGGGCAAACCATCGACGATTCTCTGTAAATCTCTCTGCGACACTGATCTGCATTTAGTGTCCACGAGCTATCACAGTAGTAATCGACACCTTGAGTTAGTGTGTTTTGACACTGGTTCGAGGTGTTCAATGAGTAAGGTGAATTACATATTAATTGAACCTGCGCAGTCAGTTTGCGTTTACAATTATTCCCATCTAAAATCCAACTTGCAGGACATGAGAATGTTACCGGCTCCTTAACAAGCGATCTACATTGCCCATTAATAAGCGTTTCATCACTCGCTGAACATGTTAAAGTGGGGGGTGTTTGGATCACCTCTTTACATGAGCTACCGCTTAGAGAGCCTATAGAACACCAAGGCGTTGACTGTGCGGTAACTACTTTAGAGCAAGATGTTCCATTTCTTGTCCAACCAGATGAACAGCTATAAATAACAGGTTTTTTATTAACCACTGTACAGGTTGAACCAGATAAACTCCCTGCCGAACACGTTTTAATTATTGGCAATGTACTTACATTTGTACACGTCGAGCCAGAGCGGGTATAATTACTAGGGCAAGACTGAATTACAGGGGTATCGGTGTAATATTCACACTTATTACCACTTACAAGTGTCTTACCTGCAGCACACGAGTACGATGGGCTTGATGTTTGTACGTTGGTACACGTCGAGCCAGAGAGTGTATAATTTGCAGGGCAAGAGTACGTATTTGGCTGTATTTCAGTCTTTAAACACCGACTCCCTGAGAGTGTAAAACCTGCCGAACAAGCATAGCTAATTGGCGTTGATGTAGCTGTGGTACACGTCGTTCCAGAGAGCGTATAATTTGCAGGGCAAGAGTAAATCAATGACGCTGTAAGACGTCGATTACACTTGGTTCCAGAGAGTGTATAATTTGCTGAACACGAGTACGTTGGGGCTGCTGTTTGCACATTGGTACACGTCGAGCCAGAGAGCGTATAATTTGCAGGGCAAGAGTACGTATTTGGCTGAGACTCAGTTTTTAAGCACCGATCATTTGAGCGCGTAAAACCAGACGAACAAGAGTAAATTATCGGCGCTGTAGTAACTGTGGTACACGTCGTTCCAGAGAGCGTATAATTTGCCGAACAAGAGTAAACCAAAGACGCGGTTAATCTCTTTGTGCAGCTCGTGCCTGAGAGCGTATATGTAGCAGGGCAAGAGTATGAAAATGCAGTAGTATTAGTGCTTCTACAGGTGTCATTTTCTAGCGTAAATCCAGATGGACACACCTTTGGCTTAGGGATGGTTGTTGACTTAATGCATTGATCCCCAAAGGTTGTGTTAACTAATGTGTAATCGGCTGCACAAGTCAGTGTGTATGGTTTGGTTCCACCACTTGATGATTTACAGCTCAACTCCCTCCCGCTTGATACTAGGGTGTAACCACTTGGACATGTTTTTGTAGGTTGCTTTGATTCCGCAAAAGTACAAGTGTTGTTATTATTGTCTACATAACCAACAGGGCAAACCTCATCGGGCGCTACGGTATTATTTAAAAAACAATTATTTGAACCTTTGGTATAACCACTTGGACACGATACCGTTGCGGCTATTTCTGTATCTTTAAAACAGCTATTTCCAGATCGAGAATATCCACTTGGGCAAGCACTAAATGCAGCTTGAGATTGAGTCCCTTCACACTTGCCATTTTTTAATGACATCCCTGCTGGACACGAAATACTTGCAGCAATATTTGTTGATTTTTTACAGTCTTTCGTAGTTGAATTGTACGCATAACCACTTGGGCAAACCACTGATGCAGCCTGTGTATTTGTTTTCTTACACTGGCCGTTTTGCAGGCTAAAACCTGACGCACAAGAGGCTGATGCATCTACCTGCGTATCCTTGAAACAGCTATTTCCTGAGCGGGTATAACCACTGGGACACGCGCTCGATGCGGCTTGCGAATTAGAGCCAACACATGCCCCATTACTATGATATGTATCTGATGGACAAACAATATTAGCGGCGTTATTTGTAGTTTTTCTACAGTCTTTCGTCGCAGTACTGTAGCTATAACCACTTGGACATACATTGCCTGCATTTATTGTTGTCGTCTTTTTACACATATTGTTAATTAGGCTAAAACCACTAGGACATGAAGCATTTGCAACTTCCTCAATGCGTTTTTTACATTGTGAGTCGCTATTTAGCGTATATCCTGATGGGCAAGACTTCGTAGCTGTTACCGTTGTTGTCTTAACGCACGACCCGCCAGATATAGAATAACCTGCAGGGCAAGAGCTGTCTGCGACAGACGTTACTACTTGTTCACAACGACTAGGCGAGCCTTTAAGTGTATAATTTGCTGGGCAGCTTTCCGCTGCAGTTTCGGTTACTGTTTTTGAACAGACCTTTGTTGATGTATTTAAAGTATACGAACTGTCCGGGCAAGAATAATTAGGTGTATGTGTGTTTGTTTTTTCACATTTACCGTTTATGAAAATTTCATCTGCAGGACAAACCTTTGCCGCTTCTGAGTAGATGAACTTTTCACACACGCCATTTTTTTTAACGAAACCTGCTTCACAATTTTCTGTCGCTGAAATACTTTCGTTGCGCACACAATTATTTCCAACGAGATCATATCCAGACGAACAAATTTTAGCCGGTGCATGCGTTACTATTTTAGAGCAATTTTTGCCCTCTTTAACAAAACCACTTGGGCATGACGTATGAGCAACCTCAGTTTCTACCTTTTTGCACTGCCCGCCAACCAGAGAAAAACCAGATTCGCACGTAGGCGTCGCGTCGCTAAAATTTTCCTGAACGCACTTATCACCTACGACAGAAAAACCACTTTTACACACCTTGTCGGCTTCTTTACTTTCTTCTTTTTTGCACGTAGTTCCATCTTGGTAATAACCTGCAGGGCAGCTTTCGGCTTTTTTAGCCGTTAAATAGCAGTACTCGCCAGACTTGGTATATCCTGCAGGGCAGCTCTGAACGGGTTGCATATCGTAAAACCGGCAAACCTCACCATCTTGCGACCAATTACTACCTGCTGGGCATTTTTCAATAGCAGGGATAGTGTATTCGTTAAAACAACCGCCATTTTTCAAGGTGTACGGAGCGGTACAGAATGGAGTTGAAGGCTTAACTTTTTCGCCACGACAATCTTTTGTGTCCTCGCGGTACTCAGCTTCGCTTGATGGGCATACATAAAGCATTTTTTCATAAAGTACTTTAAAACAGTCCTCTACATCCTCAGAATATCCAACAGGGCATGCGCGGATAAATATTTCAGGTAAGCTCAGTGTGAAATCAGCTTTCCCCTCAACACCCTTTATGCCGGGGTATATAGGCACAACCAAACGACTGCTAACTTGAGTAAGGTTTTCAGAAAATGAGATTTTTTCGCCGGGTTCTACCCGTATTCCTTTTACGATCACAGGTATTGGGGAGTTAGCGTCTAGTGTAAAATCAAACTTATGAGGGCCACGAGCTATGTCTCCCACAGAATTGGTTATTACGCCGGTGTCTATTACAGACACTGGCTCACCATTGTCGTAAGTAAGCACCTTATCGACTGCCATTGTCTTTATTTCTTTTAACTCTACTTGTCTTTCAGCGCCACTGGCAATTGCTTGCATGTTAAGTTGAAATAAAAGCAATAAAACAACAGCAATAATACTTTTTAATCTCATAGCCGTACCCTAAATTAAATTTACCAATGCTCCTATATTACATTGTTAAATTTAAAATTTGTTTGGTAGAGCATGCTAATTTCGCTGATGAAAAAACTTACGCGCACTTTTTATTTTTTTTGAAAAGTATTAAACGTTTAATTTTTGCTATTTATATTGTCTCGATACGCCGATTTTTTTAATACTACTGACGTGCAATTTCGGACTTCAATTAAGTACCACAGCCTATTGGCAAACACCTTAACCCTTGTCGCGTGTGGCGCAGACGAGGTTTCGCATATTAAAATATCAGTATTATCTATATCGTAACAAGAGAAGCAAGCCCGATGCAGCACAAGTAAAAGGTTGTGCATATCATGGGCGCTTTCAAAATACAGTGCTTCTTCTGAAAGAAAATAATCCCAGCACTTAGCGGAGTTGACGTCAAAAATCCTAAAAGGCAATGGCTTGCTTTTGTCCATTATTATTTCTTTGTGCTTCATATTTGGGCTCACTTAACTTCTTTGTTTGTGTTTATATCGCCAGCATACCTTAATTTTTATTTGGCGCTTTTATTTGGCGCTTTTATTTAAAGCAAATATATATTGCGTCATTTTGTAGCCGTGCCGATGCAGAGCGATATACTTTAGTTAAAATATCTGCGGAGTAACCCAATGGATAACTATAATCAACAATATGCATATGGCCATAGTGCGCCACCAAACAACGCACCTATCTATGATAATGCAACGCCACATAGCCACCAGCCAACGAGTAAGTATATGAGCGTTAAATCTCACGGGGCTAAAACGGCAATCGGTTTTGAGCCAGATCAAACAAGATCAGGCTGGGACACTGCCCGCATTGAAGCAGCCCCTAAGTTAAACCCAAACTCAAAAGCATTTGATTGGGAAAATAAAATAACAATCCAGCTAACCAAATCAGAATTACCAATAGTTATAAGTGTTTTGCTTGGCTATAAGAGAGAGTGTAAGTTTCAAAATCACGGAGAGTCGAACAAGTGGTTTGAAATAATAAATCAAGGCAGTAACTTCTTTGTAAAAGTCGGTGATGTATTGAATAAAAAATTAATAGTCTGTCCAGTACCTATAGTTGAAGCTCATCTGATGGGCTTGTTGGGTTTGTCGCAGCACACTAAAAATTTTGATGGCCTAACATCTGATGCGGCTTTAAGCGCGATTAAGACACTAGCAGCCCATTTAAACAAAAATGCATGAGTTAATTAATTTGCGATCATGATTTTAATTATGATCGCAAATTAAGTAGGTTTACAGGTGTAATTCCCTCTTTAAATTCTATTAACAAAGGCCAGTACTTCTTGCTTGTTTAATCGTTTTTTTAGAAGTAGCTCATCCCTAAACTCAATTAGCAGCCCTTTATTTACTTCAAAAAGAATTTCAATTCTTTTATCCACAATTTTTATAAAATCTGTAATTGCTGAGTGATTCATCTTGGCCTCAACATCGTTTTTCGGTTCAGGGAAGTACACAAGAGCATCTTGGAATGTTAAATATCCAGCGGTTGCATTCCACGCTCTAATTCTATCTGATTTGCTTAATGTCGTTTTTTTTATGTCAAAAAACTCTTCGGCCAAAAAACCCGCTCTATTAACCACTATTTCCCAATATAAAAAATCAACATCATTAAGGTTAGAGTTATCAGCGTAGCTATATGATAACGCCCCTGCAGTTGGTGATACGTATTCATTTATATGCAAGCTAATTTCGTCAGGCATTAAGTGCTTCGGGAGTAACGCAAGAGTCAATGCGTGACCTACCTCATGACTTGCTACCGTTTTTAAAAACGCCTCGTTATATCTCTCTTTACTGCGAAACGTAGTTTGGTTGCTACCCAAGGGGATGCGTTCTGCCTTGCTAAAAGATGTGTCAGTGCCGCCTTTAAGGGCGATCACTACAATTAAATACAACACGGTTGCTGAAAGACCGATTTCTAAGTGTGGCCACCATTGCTCAATGAAAGGCCATACATAATCTAATTCATGGCTGGCACTGAAAGTAGTTACAGCTAAAGCCAAAATAAATAACGCGATAGGAGAACTAGGCACTATAGTCGCAAGGTTTAGCCCTAAATCTTTAAATTTATTGTTTTTTTCTTGTATTGTCATTTTTTTACTAAACGCTCGCTTTCAGTGGTTTGTAAATTAAAGAGTAGATAACATCCAGCATTAAGTTAATTAAATTTACTTAATGCATGCTGTAGCCTAGCTATATAAGTCATTCGCAAAGGCTGTTTTTCTACCCACTCCATTAATGTCGATTCATAGCATTCTTTTTGGTGTTCCATGCTACGCTTTATCATTCTGATTATATTTATAAACACAGTCGCTACTTTATACTCTTTTGACGCTTCGCCATAAAAGTCATAAAAGTGCCTCTTTACCAAAACCACATCATGAAGCAGATCTATTGCGTCACCAATACACACCTTACCATCAATTAATTCATTTGCTTGTAATAACAAGGTCGTGACCCTATCGCCATTTTTAATAAGCCCTACAGATTTCACACTTACGCTCCAAATTTTATAATAGATAGAATATAAGCTAAAAAAATAAATAATTGTTTTTTTCAGGGCTCTTTTTTTGCACCTCTAACGAATGAGTCTTTATTTAATGTGTGTAATATAGTTAAAACTTATTTTTACAAAGTGAATTTAAAAAATGAAAAAGCTATTAATACCGGTGATTATCGGTGCTGTTATTATTGCTGGGTATTACATATTTAAAGATGAAGACTACATATCGCCTTCAAGCCCCGAAAAAGTTGAGTCTATAAAAGAATTGATTTCGGGAGTTTGGTTCCACAATGACACAACATGCATTGGTAAGTTTAATTCAGATTCAGCGGAAGAATATAACTTTGGTTACGATTTAATGCCGCTGGCCATAAACCCAATTCGTTTTGATCGCCATGATGTAGGTGTTACGTCTGCGAAAGACAAAGGTGAGGTTGTGGCAAAAATCAAGGCGTGGTTCGACACCTGCAAGGCTTTTGATGTACCTGAACAGTTGCCGGTACTGATAGAGCATAATGACCTAATGAAAACCACTGAGTTTTATTACTACCAAAAAGAAGATCTAATTGTTTTTCAAGAAAACGATAAGATTTTAGCTTTAAGCCGTTTGGAGTACCTTACAGCCCTACCCCGCTATATTAGCGCCAATTTGTAGTCGTGTAATTTTAAAGTGATATGGTTAATTTATTTACCACTACAGGTAAGCATTATGTACACAGGTTACTTTGATGGTGCGACCAACCCAAACCCCGGCGAAATGGGTTTGGGTGCTTGTTTGATCAGTGACATTGAAAATACTGAGGTGGACGCTGCAATTCATTACAAGCGCCACGGCACTAATAATGAAGCTGAATACTATTCATTAATCCTGCTTTTGAAACGAGCTATTACATTAAACATAAAAAGCATTCGTTGCTTCGGTGACTCAAAGCTTATCGTTAATCATTATAATCGTGTGTTCAATGTGAGCGAAAAGTTTGTCCCATATTTACTTAAAGTTGACGAGCTTGCTAAAAAATTTGATTTTATTTCAATCGAGTGGGTAAGGCGTAATAAAAACACTAGAGCTGATGAGTTATCTAAAATAGCTCTTAAATTGAAAAAAAGCGCCGTACTTGATGTTAACAACAATGAGATTGCAGGAACTAGCCCCATTGAAACCAAGGAGAAAAAAAACAAAACCAATAAAGTAAAGGTACAGCCAGCTAGGGTTAAGCCTATTCAACAGCGCCTGCCTAAAGTTACGGTGTCCGTAATAAACAATGAAGTATTAATGATTGTCGAGGGGGGCTCTACGGTGTCTTTCGTTGACGTGAAACGCGGTCGTTGCACATGCGATAGATTTATATCTACTGCTACCTGCGATCACTCAGAGACAGTAAATAAACTTAAAAAAAGCACCAGAAAAGGCGTCGTTTTGTAGCGCCAATTTCAGGATGAGTATAATGATAGTTAATCAAAAGAAGATAGGTGGAGAATTGTTATGGCTAGAGGTGTGAATAGTGTTACGTTAATTGGTAACTTAGGAAAAGATCCAGAAATGCGCTACATGCCAAATGGCAATGCTGTAGCTAATATAACTCTTGCTACGTCTGATGATTACAAGGACAAAAATACAGGGCAAATGGTTGACAACACTGAGTGGCATCGCGTGGTTCTGTTCGGTAAGTTGGCTGAAATCGTAGGTGAGCATTGTCGTAAAGGTTCACAGGTTTACCTTAAGGGTAAGCTGCAGACGCGCAAGTGGAAAGACGAACAAGGCCAAGATAGATACACAACAGAAATAGTTGTTGATGGGTTTAGTGGTGAGTTTTTAATGTTAGGTAGTTCACCGCATAAAAACACACCTGCACCACCGCAGCAAGGCGGTTATGCACCACAGTCGCAAGGTGATTATGCGCCACAGCAAAATGCATCTGCGCCACAGCAAAATGCATCTGCACCACAGCAGCAAGGCGGTTATGCACCACAGCAGCAAGGCGGTTATGCACCTGCACCTGCACCGCAACAGCAAGGCGGTTATGCACCTGCACCGCAACAGCAACAGCAAGGCGGTTATGCACCTGCCCCGCAACAACAAGGTGGTTACAGTAGAAAGTAGTAGCGTTTTGTTAGTATGCAACCACACTAAGCCGCTAATTAATCAGCGGCTTTTTACTGCGTCACTTAATAATGTTAGTACTTGATTCATGTCTGCCAAAGCCTCAGTTAGCTTGCTACTTTCCTTTATTTCAATGATTGATTGCGTTTTTATACCGTGGCTCTTGTTTGAAACATCCACTCCCTCAATTTCTAATTTTTTTTGGTCTATATCAGACTTGTAAACACACCGCATTGATATTTTGTTTGTTTCTATTTTCCCCTCTAACCAACCTTCATCTGCATCGAATATGGTGATCAGACCAAACTCTTTTTCCATTAGTATGTGGGGAAATGGCCTATCTAAAAGAAAACAGTGGCCAAGAGCATCTTCACTTATTGACTCCCATACTTCTTGTAACGTTACGTCGCTAACCACTTTGTTTTTTTGGTATTGGTAATTGCATTCAAAATTAATGGGGTTGTTGTTCATTATGGTTCACTTGAAATGCGCTAATGCGGTTTATGTTCGTTAATTTATATTGTAGTGGATATTTATTAGTGTTGGCTATAAAAAGTCGAACACATATATTATGGATAAAAACATAATACCAAAGCTTAAAACTGTCTCTGATAGACCGTTAGTATCTGCAATAATTATTGCTCTGTAATTTTTCTTATAGGGGTAGAACAGAGGGATGCCCGCTGGCGTTAAGTAGTCACCAAGCAAGTGAAGAGCTGCACCAAATGCTAGATACTTAACCGTAGTAATGTCGTAATGATGGCCAGTATAGTACATAGCTCCAACAAACAGGGCGCTATGTGTTATTCCTCGATGCCCAAAGATGATGTAAATGGGGTACGCTAAGTATTTAACTCGCCTACCAATTTTTGAAGATGGGGTGTCTATATCGGGGATAAGAACGCCGAGCATGATAGTAAGATACTCGTAAAGGATCGTTAAGTCTAAGGCAGACCACACTTCCCCTTTGGTAGTAAATTCTTTAAAGCTTATATAAGCGGCGGTGGCCACAATTAAGTGGCCTCGAAGCATCATTTAACCAGTCCTTACATTAAAAATATATCTTCAATGGTGTTTTTCTTACTTTCGGATCTATTGTAAGAGTTAGCTTCCGCCTGTTTAGCTTTCTTGTCGTTGCCGGACAGCATTTCAGCTCTCGACTTTAATGCTTCTTGCTTTCTTTCAAATTCAGCTTGTTTTTCATCTTCTTTTTGTACGCGGCGTTTTTCCAAGCGACGTTCAAGATCATCAAATGCAACCTGCACTTTGCTGTCTAGTGTTTTTGCTTTTTCTGCTTGCAACACTTTGTTGAATTGCTCATATGGCATTTTAAGTAAAACGTATACATTGTTTACGCCATTTATAGGCACTATTTTTTGCTCGACAACCTCAAAACCAACAACCAAGACAGAATCGACTAGTTTATCAATCAAAAACGTGGTTTGAGTTGTAACCTCACCATCTGAATCACCTTGCTCATATGCTCGCTCTGAGCCTGATAGCTCTTGCTTAAACATCTTGGCTAACTCAAATTCAGCTTGTAATTTAGCGGCTTTCAGCCCGTGCGACAGCTTTTTAGACTCAGCTATACCAACACCATAAACACCAGTTGCATCGGACTGTGGTGGCGATAAAACCCATGAAGGCGCTGCTTCTATTTCAGCCTCGCGCTTAGCTTGCTCTTTTTTGTCTTGTGCTTCTTTTATTTCCATTTGTCGTTTTTCCATTTGATTAAGCTTTGCAATCAACTCATCATTTGGGGAGCTTGTGCAGGCACTTGCTGCCGCACAAGCCAAAGCAATTAAGCTTACTTTTATTTTATTGTTCATAAGTACCTCTGTTTTTTAATTAAAATGATATTTAAAAAATATTCTCAGCTTAGATTACCACTCCTAATCTATTTTATTATTATTTCAAGGCCATAAATTCGCTACTCTAATAAAAGAGTGCAATCATCTTCGACCCACCCAAACCACTTCTCATTATTTTGACATACTTTAAGTTGGCTCAGCCCGTTTTGTACTTTGCTATAAGCTATTTTTTCTCTTTTGCTAGATAAAACATAAGGCTGGCATGCATCCATGTTTACATATTCGGTTGCTACAAAAACAAATTCATACACCGGTATATCTAGTAGGTGCGCGACATACTTATAAAACTCTTGCTGTACGTCATAATGCAAATCATTAATTTGTCTCAAAAACTTATCTGGTTTAGTGGATAATGTTGTTTTCATATCAACCGCAATATCATCAAACCTAAGCCAGTCAAATTTAACTTTAAGCATTAAGCCGGTGCTTGGGCATCGCGCAATCATAGCTACTTCTGGTAAGCCATTTTGAAAATAAGCGTCTGCTTCTGCATGCTCACGAGTTGTCTTCTGTACGCGGTGCGCGTCGTCCCACACCATGCCATCTACAGGCACTTTGCCGCCATACGTCGTTACCTCTTCGCCTTCTATTACTTTAACTTCTGCTTCACCAAAACTTTTTAAATGGTTTTGACGTTCAATATCGAATATCTTTATTTCGCTTTGAGCTTGGTATAAACGCTCAGCTTTTTCGGCTTTACTCCCGCTTTTTTTAAGACCAAGCTTTACTAGCTCAGCCTCTATTTCTACAGCGGTATGTATGGCATCTGGTAAATCTGAGGGCATTAGATCTCTAAAGAACATAGAGTAATAACCTTGCGGCTCTAAAATCAGCGTGTGGCCATGCGTACCAGCATCAAAAGTGTTTTTCATTGCTTGTGTGCGCTTTCTTTCAATACCCGATAGGTAATTCCGGTAATAAAGCGCCGGTGATTTTATAAAGTCTTTGAGCTTTGATGATGATAAGGCTGGTAGCTCATGGTAAATATCATTAGGTAAATCTAAATAAATGCCTTCAATTAGCTCGCCATTTGGATCGAAATAATTAGGCTCGCCATTTTCATCATATGCAGGCAATGCTCTATCTTTCCAATTTGAATGAGTTTCATCATCTAATGTGTAAGCAGCTAATGTATTCATGGTGTTAAGCCTTTTATTTAGGTTTAACCTATTAAAGCATTGTAATAACTTGGCGCTACATAATGGCGCAAAAATTAAAAAACTATTTTTAATGCGTCGTTTTATAGCCCCACTTTTTTGAGTGTATATATTGGGGTTATGAATTTTAGTGGGGCGTTTACTTATGAGTATGAAAGAAATTGTAAGCCTTTATAAAGATGAAGACTTCAAATTAGAGTTTATTAATAACTATATAAAGCGCGGGGAAAGTAAGCATGTTGCTGAAAGTGAGTACGTTGCTGCATTTCGCCTAATACATAAAAACGAAGCAGACGGCATTCCTCATGTAGCGCCGCTTTACAATGCCTCTATCGAGTCTGTAAGACTGGTTCTATTGATGATTAGCGAGCAAGGCATTATGTTTGACCCGCGTAAAAAAGAAGTAGCTATTTTTACCGGCATACAGTCAAACGGTGTCGCTTTCCTTGATTTTACGCTTCGTTACCGTGGCATATACCGACTAGTTGGTAACTCACCAAAGGTAAAGGCAACTTCTGTTGAGGTTGTTTATGAGGGCGATACCTTTGAGTGGCGTGGTTCTAAAATTGAGCCGACATATATGATGAATATACATCACAACCGAAATAAGATAATTGCAGGCTTTTGCTCTTTCACAATGGCCAATGACTCTGTAATAGCTTACATGATGTCAAGCGAAGAGCTTTACGAGATTATTGGTATTCATATCAAGGTTGAGCTAGATAATGGTATAGACACCGATATGTGGTCAGGTGCTTGGCTTGGTAAGTCGCTGCGAGCCAAGATATTTCGCAGTGCATTTGAATTAAATAAATCGGCGCTACTCGATAGCCAGGCGATGATTGATTCAGTGTCGTCGAATGAAGCAGGTTCAGAAATAGATCTCTTCGCTAAAGAGCTGGAAAAATCATTAATTGAAAAAGGTGTTTAATTATGAAGCCTACGATTAACTATTTAAAAAGTGAATTTGGGAACCAAGCGCATAACCAAGTTGTTAATTGGGTTAATGTGCAATATTCACGCGGCGGAGAGCTGCACGGGCAAACAATAAGCCTTAGAGATTGTGCTGAAATGGATGTGCTTAAAGCTGTTAAGCATCTGCGTGAGTCTGTTTCACTTCCGCTTTCATCGCTTCTGAGTGGTATTTATGTCGCTCCAAGACTTAATAGCTCAATGTCTGGCTTTGAGGTTGTCACAAAAGTTAGTGCCGGTTGCTTCCAAGAAGCTTTCAATAGTGCGGGCATTGTTATCGACGCAATTGAGTTTGCTCATGAAGGCGATGATGTTTCCTACCAAGGAACAACGCACCACACTGGCATTAAGCGCCAAAAACAACCTGACGACAATGCTAAGGTGGTTTGTGCTTTTATGAACTTCACACACACCGCAACAGGTCTTGTGGGGAGTGTGCTTCTAAATCAAGAGGAAATTGAGCAAGAGCGTAACTCATGTGTTCTGAATATGTTTCATGGGCTAGATGTGTTTAGTGACGCTGAGTGGCAGCAAAGTTGCACCGCGCTACTTTTTAAGCGCGTTATTTCAGAATCGTCTTTCACATCGTTATGCAAAGTGCTTGATGGTGCTGATTTAACCTACATACAGGACTTAATAGCCTTGTCTGAGGTGTTTTATAGCGATAGTAAAAGCGGCCAAAGTGATATGGTTATTCGTAATGACTATGGAAAGATTATTGCTAGAAAATTCCACCGCTTTAACGCAATGGACAGAAAAAAACAAAACGATGATCACTATAGCGATAATGTAACGCCTATATCACCGGGGAAAAGCGCCCCATCAACTAGTCCTGATGATTTTGAAACGCGTACAAAAATCAGTGGCTTTAGTAGTTTTTAAGGGAGTGGTGTAACTATGTGCAATAAAAAAATAATCAAAGCTGGGATTGATAGTTTAAACAGGCTAACCACGCCAAACATGGTCTGTGCCTTTGACTATGTAGGAAAGCTTGGTAACAACACTGTTATAAGTCGATTTACCTTGGAGCTTACGAAGGCAAGTACATTTTTGATTCGTGAATTTCGCTATAACATCCCACACGCGCCTTTTATTATTAGTGTTTTAAATTACAAAGTAATACAAAGCAAGTCTTTGGCAGACGATAAGTTAGAGCAGCTAATGACTGTAAAAGAAATTGATGGCTATACGTATCTAGGCGAGCAAAGCTGGAAAATCACACGGTTATTCGACTCAGTATTTAATAAGGTTAGAGTGCCAGTAATCGAAAGCACCTTTTTGGATGTAAATAACTTAAGCGCACCAACTGTGCAAGCTGTACCAGAAGGTATTAGAGTTTTTATTAAAGTAGATGAGTATGGCCAACTAGTAACAAATGAAGTTAATCATATTAATAACCAAGATGTTTTGAAAAATAATATTTCTAACCCTTGGGTTGATTGCTTTGTAAATGCTTTAAAGTCCCACAAAGACTTTAGAGGTTGTTTGATTGAAGCGTTCTTAACAGGCAACCATATTTATATTGTTGACGCGGGCTTCCTTGTTGATACGCACTTAAAGGAAATACCTTGGCATGAGCGAGCTGAAAAAATAAAGCTGATTTTGAGCGGTTTTGACTTGGCCAAGTATGGCGTTGAATTTATTGAGCCTGCTGCACTGCATGCAGAGAGCCAGCTTGAGTTGGGATTAAACATTGTCAAAGCCAAAGATGGTTTATTTGTTCTTTACTCGTGTAGCGACAGTGATCAAATATTTGTAGCTAATCGTTATACGCACTTAGAGCCAGTGTCTTTCTTGGACGGCGTTCTATCTTGTGTCGGTATCGAAAACTATAAAGTGAAAATGGATTTTAGCTACCCATCTACTTCATTTACTCCCTCGCTAGAAGAATATTACCTTGTTAGCAACGAAGATAAATCAATCGTTTTTTAAATAAAAAAGGGCTTAATGCCCTTTTTTTATTTAGCTTTGCTATTAGTTAACGCTTCCGTGACTTTTCTTCTTTCACTATTAAATCAATAGCTTCCTCAACATGCATGCCTTTTTCTAAATATGAGTAAATAAGATCTTTTTCATCTTTATTTGTTGTGTTTATCAACTGCATTTTACGTGAAGTATAAAGCCGACATGGGTGGGCTAGTGATTCATGCTTAATCAACACCTCAGAGAAAGCTTCGTCGGTTACAGACGGGTTTGGTTTAACTGTTTTTATTGTTTCCAGCATTTTAATAACAGCATCGCCACCACCTAAAGCTTCTAGCTTCTTCAATTTCTGCAGCTCATCTGATTGTTGGTTTAAGAGCAGCATCCAAGCACTATTTGCTACTACGGCTTTACCAACCTCAGATAAGAATGCATCCATCACCGATTGCGTCGCAAGACAGCCACTCGCACCGTACTTTCTAAAACGACGCCAACCTGTTTCGATGAACTCCCCAAAGTACTGAACCATCGACTCGCCCTTTGATTCCTTCAAAAATTCCCAACCTTCATCGAGAAAAAATAGGCGGCGTCGTGGATCTTTTGATTCAGCAGACAAGTACATTTTTCGCTGAATACCCATCATTAAGGACATTAATACCGTAAGCTGTAAATGCTTATCTGATTTAATTTCTTCAAGCTCACATACTATTAACCGGCTTTCAAAAGAAACGGGTTCGTATTTATTGCTGAAAAAATCTTCGTATACCCCGCCTTCACTAAATGGCGATAACTGCCTACCAATTGGATGCATACACTCTACTGGCCAATCTAAGCAAAGGTCTTTTACGTCAGTAACCGTTGCACCCTGCCCCTTTAAATCCCATGCCTTTTTGATTACATCAAATAATATAGCGTTTTGTTCATCGGTAATACTGCCAGATGGTGAGGCCATTACTTTTATAAGACTTCTTATCATGGGCAATTGGCCTTGCTCATTGATATTTTCTGTTGTCCTGAATGGGTTTAATGTGTAACGAGCGTTGCCACCAAACTCTAAGAACTGAGAGTCTTCATACATAGCAGCCGTGTATTGATAACTTCGTCCGACATCGACAACAAATATCTGTGCGCCATCATCGGGAATCCGGCGTAACCCATCGCTATTTCTTACAACACCAGTACCAAGCATTGCGTTTATAATTGTTGATAGCAAAAACGATTTACCCGCGCCACTCGTTGCTGCGCAGTAAATATTATAGTTTGTGTTAGTGTTAAAAAAGTCGATTGGGATCACTTGCCCAAACCGATCTGAAAGAACCAGTGATGGCCTTGCGCTATTACCTTTCCAAGACGCAATATGAGGCGTTATAAACTTCATGCCTTTAGTGGTGGCCTTTGCAAACCTAAACGATGCTTTCTTATAGCTTTCATCTAAACCAAATGGCAAAGCTCCCAATACGAAAGGTAGAGTGAAATGCATGTCATTTTTAAGTTTGAAATTAGATTTATCGTATAGGCCAGACAAGGTTTGAAAAAAGTTATCTGAGTCGGCTTCTGTTTTGCAAAAAGAAACAACTTGCAATGCATATTCTATTATTTGTGAATTTTCTTGGTCTATCTCACGGTTTACGCGGCTAAAGTCACTTTTTTGGAACCTTAGCTTATCTAGGTATTGCAATATGCTCCCGCGAGCTTGGTTATTGATAAAGGCACGACGCTTATTAAAGTTTTTTAGTGCGACTTGCTGATCAGGGTAGAAAACATGCAAAGTTAGTATGTAATGCTCACTTAACATTACACTCCCATCCATCCACTGCCCTATTAAGTTAATCATATTGCCGTAATACATGGCGTCAGGGTATTGCCGTACAGACATGGAGCGGGCAAACTGATATGGCTTATCGTTTTCATCGTAAAACTTAACGCCATGCTTTTGCGGCTCAACGCTGCAACCTTTATCAAGCAGTAACCCCCTTAACTCATCATCAATTTGGGTTTTATCTTCGTGGTGCGCCTTGTTTTTCCATGACGCCTCTTTGCTGTACATATTCAGCATCACGTTCATTCTGCGCTTATAATCGAACTCATCGCCCAGTCTTGGGTTAAATAAGGACAAGGTAGCCATTGTTCGCTTAGTTTTCTTTACAAAGTCCTCTATTTCAGCTTTTGTTGGAGTAGCTTTTTTTATTTTTATACGAATAGAAAGCCAAACCTCGTAATTTCTAAAGCGATAGCCTTTATCGTTTATGTTCGACATAGTGCCTTCGCGGTAAAAATCATGGTTAGCATTGGCCATTGCTGTAGAGATTTCATTATCTTTACCGCTCATTCGATCGCCTCGAATATCTCTATAACCCCATAAGATATTTTCTACGTCCGGGCTAGACACAAGCGACCATTGAAGCGCCGTGTTTTTTGGGTAAACTTCTTTAAAGAAGTTGTCGAGCGCCGTTGACGTTTCATTATTTGAGCCCGGTGTAGGCTGCATTATCACAAAAATGCCAATAGTATTATCATCGAAAAGGAATATTTCATCTTCGTCCCAATATTCAACAACTGAGAATAAATCTGAAACCCGATGATGGTTAAGCAATTTTTTTCTTTTTAATTCTGCAGTAGACATTATTTCGACCCCTTATTGCGATTTCGACTTAATACCCAAACCATCAACACCGTTTCTGCGTTGCTTAATTTCTTCTAGTTCTTTCTCAGACTGTTTTTTTAGCTCTAGTGGGATCACACGAGAGGGGCGCATATTTGCGTCGTGGCCAAACTGCCAAGTACGTGATTGCACATTTACAAAGACATATCCGGGCATGTTTAAATTGCCCTCTTCATCTTTGTATGCGCTAACTAAAATACGCATAGGCAATGGTTCGCTCATCATGGCCATTGCTTCCGGGGCTAACGGTTCACCATTGTTTGGCCAAGCACCAAATTCATTGTCTGTGGGCGTTTCAAAACGCGTTTGCGGCAACACTTTTGCTTTTTGGTAGTTGTATGGGCTGTGCTGCTCTAAAGTGCGCTCTTCATACTGAACAGGCTTGTCTTTAGCTTTTTTAGTAGATGCTACTCTATTATCGTTAATTGTGTGGGCATGGCCTTCATGGTTATTGTTAACTTGGTTATCAAGCTCCTCAAGTGTTAATGATTCTAGGTTTTCTCTGTGGTTAGTTAGCTCATATATATCTTTTGCACCAGCACAGACACCGCCTTTATCTTTAGCCTCACATGTAAACTCAGGTTTTCCCAAATTGGCGCAACCACCAACTGTTAGAAGTACTGCAGCGGCTAAAATACTATTGTAAAATTTCATTTATTAATTCCTTATGGTTGTTTGTACCATTTATCAAATTCGAGGGGGAAACCACGGCTAATCAAGCCATCTTCACGTATTAAGTGCGGCAATGATTCGATACCAAAAACATTCGTTATTAGCTGCGCATTTATAAACCGGTCTTCCTTACATTCCTTGCGGAGCTTGTTAAAAGAGGTGTTAGTGCCGTTAATCAAGTCCTGCAAAGCCGCGCTTTTATCTTCTGCGCACCATAATTTTCGACTTCTGTCTAAAGCTTGGCTTCCACCGATAACCGGCATTAAAACGACAGTCCAATTTTGCGTGTCTTTTAGCGACTCAATTTTTTTGAGGGCTGTCAATGTGTATTCGGATGTTGGATCAACAAATATAACTCCCGACCGAGCCATTTGCTTGTTGCCTAGCTGAAATGTTGCAAGTGAATCTTCAATATTTGGGGCGTTAGATGTAACTGGGACTCTATCTAGCCCATCGAGGTCGCTTAACGTTCTCAGTGTTTTTCTATGCCATACGTCCTTTATTGAGCCATCAATAACAAATCTAGCGTCGGGCGATACCAAGTAAGTTCCCTGCTCAGCTTCGACAAAATAAAGCTTTCGTATTGGCAGTTCTTTAATGCCAATGATCCCACCTTTTTTCTCTAATAACTCTTTAACTTCTTGTCGGTATACTCTTGTTTCTTTTTCTTTTTCTTTTTTTGCATCTTGGATTTTAGCCGCTACATCTAGCAGTAAATCGTTACCACTTTCCTCTTTGGCGTTTACTCCGTATGCAATACTTGCGCAAGCTAAAAAAGAGCAAGCCACAAGCGATGCGTGTATAAGTGATTTTTTCATGATTTTAACCTTGAGTCATTTGTTGTAGCGTTTTTAACATTTGGCTAGCAGGTGCATATCCTGGCATCACCGAGTTACCGGCCATATCGTAAATACTTGGAGTACCTTGAACGCCAAGCCATTGCCCAAGCTCATAGTGACTTGCCACAGGAGATTGGCATCTTACCGCCTTAATCGCACCACCTTGCATTAAGGTATTAAGTGCCATATTAGGATTTTCTGAACAAGCAATATCGCTAAGTTCAAGGGCAGACTGAGCCGGTTGGCCATAACGATCAGTTAGTCCACTTCGCGGGTATAACGCATAATGAACAGTTATACCTAGCGCATTGTATTGACTAATTTCTTTGTGCATTTTTCGACAGTATCCACAAGACGAGTCAAAGAACGCTAGCACTTCATACCGTTCATTAGCAGCTTTGTACGTTACGAACGTGCTTCGCAAGCTATCAATAGATCTAGCTGCTATTTGGGCTTTTTTAGCCTCAGTCAAGTTGGGTAGCCCTTGCTTAAATTGATGTACTGCCCCGCTAACTAGAAACTGACCATCTTTTGATGCGTAAAATATTCCTTTATCAGCGACAATCTCATACAAACCTGTTACGTGATCATTAATTTCGACAACTTGAAACGGGACGATGGATTGAAACTTAGAGCTAATCTCAGATTTATTTACAGCATTAACCGAGCTTGGCGGCAATGATTTCGCATGAGCAAACGAAGAAAACAAAGCTGTAAAAGTGACAGCTAATGTTAATGCTTTTTTCAGAGGGTGGCGTTTCATAATAAACCTATTAAATTAAATATTGATTACCCCCATTATATTGATCAAAAAAATAAAGTGGTTTGACAGAGGGTGCTAAATTCGACGCTCTACCATATTCGCTGAAAAAAATTTTAATAAATTAAAAATAAAGCCACCGCCTACGGGGAAAAGTTATCCACTAAAAAGTATATATTAATGCGCATATAACACTTAGTTGTGGATAACCCTGTGTTTTAAGAAAGTTATCCACGCATAAACACTCGCGCTTTTACGCATAAACACTCGCGCTTTCACGCATAAACACTCGCGCTTGTACGCATAAACACTCGCGCACCTCCTCTGTAGCCCTTGCCACTAAAGGGCTGTAGCCTGCCCCCTGTAGTTCTTTCCTGTATCAGTATAATCCTGTAGTTAAGCCAAAAAAATTGTTGATGATTTTTAAAAGGGGATATAAAACATTACGCCATGCAGTTTTTATTGATTTAGTAAATTTAGTAAATTGAATTTCAAAACCTAAAAGCAAAATCATTGTTAAAAAATCTTTGGCTAAGAGTATTTGTAGGCTTTGTCTGAAAGAGACACGTTTAAAACGTTAATATTTAGGATGAGAAAAATAGGTGTGGTTAACTTTTCTGCCTGAGAAATACACAGATAATATGACCGGACATACTATCTGTTTAATTTAAAAGCATAAGGGTAAGCACCCTTATTTTAGGTAGGTTGTTTTTTTAGCTTTTTCTTAATGTGTGGCGAGCTTGGCATAAGCATTAAGCCATTCTTTTTTTCGTAAGCTTTTGCTCCGGGATAAACAGCCCTCACTTTCTTTAGTTGAATTAAGAAATTCACTTTAAAATCTCTGCTTCTTGAATATTCAGCCCCAAACTGATTTTGCAAAGCAAGCCAAGGAATAACTGTACTATTGCTTAAATAACTCATTCTATACGTTAGCCACAGATAAATATCCATAGCCAGCGGTGATTGTTTTAACGCTAGCAAAGCTCTCATATCAATCGGGACTGCGGCAGCCATAAGCTCTGAATAAAAAACTTCGTGCAATAAAACTGATGATTGCATGTAATCATCATTAACTTTTTTTGGTGTCCACCAAACTTTTGACTTTGTTGCTATATCGAAATTAGTATTTTCAAAGCAATCAGCTCTGTCATTCACATAACTGATCCTTGTGGAAAATAATCGCTTAACTTGCTCTTTAAGCCTGTTAATCGCCCCGTTTTTCCCACCAGTCGAAGTAAGCCCCAGTTCTTTTAAAAACATGGCCATAGAATCAGGTAGCTCAACCTCTCGTGATTGAGTTCTTATTGCTTCTGTTGATAACCAAGCAAGTATTAACCTAGGTATACTGCCATAAGGCAGACCTATCTCTGAGTCGGCCATCATCGTGATCTTGGCTGAACCATTAACTCGCTTAAATTCATTTGCCGCTGGTTTTGTATGGGGTAACGTCATTTGTACGAAAACACGCGACATGTAACCTACACTGCCAGTTTCACCAGCGGTTAACTCATCAATTTCCAATGCTCTATCAATAAAGTTGCGTTTACTAATTTTTAAACTACTTGTTTCAGTACTCACTTACACACCTAGAGTCCTTTACTCACCAAAACCTATTCAGGTTTTTACAATTAATGCGGGAGGTTAACATAAAAAAAATTTGGCGCGACTATTTGGAGTGCATAAAAAGCACCCTCTAATCAAAGCAAGAAAAAAAAGTTCATGTAAAATTAGTTTCTCTTTTTAATTTGATAGGTGTAAAAATGAAATTAATTTATGCAGCATGCATTACGTCAACGCTTTTATTATCTGGTTGTACTTTTGTATCTAAAACATTTAATTCTGCATTCGAGCCAAGCTTTAATGAAAAGGTAGCAATCTCACAAAGCATGGTTCATCAAGCAGCAATACTCTTGGATGAAAACAAGCTTGAGCAAGCTAAGTCTTTGCTGGACAGTGCTTATGAAACATTCCCAAGGCAATCGCAGTTACATGCTAAATACGCTCTTTACTATGAGAAAACGGACAACTTAAAACTTGAGCAGCTAGCCAAGTCACGAGAGCGCTCTATGAAAGCAAAATCTGATGCGTTGGAGAAAAAAGGTTTTTATGCGATGAGCCAAATGGAGTCACACACCATAGCAAAGCAGTTATTTAGTCTGTCCTTGATATACAATCAAGAAAACACCCGCACGTTAATTAGTATCGCTACTCTTGGGTACACGACGGGCGATACCGAGTTGGCCACTGCGTCTTTAAATATATTGGAAAAAATTGGCTATCAATCAGCAGAGTATCACATGCTTACATACCTTGTAGCTGAGCGACAAGCCAATGGTGATGTGATGAGAGAAGCTAAACTAGCTCTTTACAATGGCTGGCCAAGTAGCCCACAATTGAAATTAATAAACAATAAAATTACAGGCTAACCCAACTAGTGAATAGCATAAGAACAGGCGCGGTAACAGCTAATGACACTGTTATCGCCATTAAGTTTGATAGGAACAGCAATGAAACAACAAGCCTGCTTAGGCAGGATGTTGCGTTTACGATTACTAGGCGATGCATTGCAGATGAAAACTTTTTCGATATTACGACGCCGTGCGAAAAATTATTTTCAATTGAAAATTATAAAGGTGATTTGGATGATTTAAGATCAAGAACGAAAACATTTTGGCGCACTCAGCGCAAAGATGGTGAAGCTATTGTTATTGGCGTCGATAGCATCGAGGCTACCCCTGAATCGGATTATATTTTTCTAGTCTATCTAGGTGGCGATGAATTTGCTGTATTTGCCGAACCTCACTTTAAGTATAGAAACAACGTTAAAGTTCAGTATAACTACTGCGTTACATCTACAAACTTACCTAACGAAATTACAATGGAGGCCAACCGGCTTTTAAGGCTTAATAGTAACTTTCAGTACAATAATATTTCATTAAATAGAATGCGAAAAGTAACCTATGAGCTTGATGATATATTGAGTATGCCAGCTACTAAAAATCTACACTCACATGCCAAAAACCTTAAATTCCAACTTGAGCAAAAAATCAAAGAAATTAGAAGTTATAAAAACAAAAATAACTTATCTAAAGAGTTTAACGATGCCTACCAAGCAAACCTTATCGAAGTATTAAAAGCATTTGTCATTGAAAACCACTGTGAAAACACGTTATCTAAGATAAATGCAGAAGCATTAAGACTGACGACTGATGGTTTTAAAACAGCGCCCATAGGGACTGTCATGGATACATTAAAATCACAAAAACAAGAGGTTGATGAGATAAGGTTACAAATCAACGACAATCCATGCTCTAAAGATTTTAATGACTTTTTAGATTTAAGTGTCCCTCCTAGAGTTAAAATATCTAAATGCTTAAAGTGTAATCGCTCCGCTACATTGAAAGTTTTAGAGGGGGTTGGTGTTAAGAAAAAGCAGCATGAGGTTTCTTGTACTCAATGCTCAAATAAGGTTATTGGTGGCAGGGTTGGTACTGAGGCAATATTAATATGGAACCAAAATAACGATCCCTTACTAAGCGTATCAGATTATAACTTGTTAGGAATGAGTGGCTTAAGCAATGAGGACGCGGCATTTAAAATTAAGCAGTATGAAAAATTGGTTCAATTAAAGTCACGAGAAATTAACTTATTACAAAAAATAACTCCCGGCCAAAGCAAGTCAACATTTAATAAAGTTCGTGGTATGAGCCGGGTTATTTCTCTGTTCTGTGATCACTTTAGGTTTCTTATTAGTAAGCACACAAGCCATTAATAGTTATTAACAAGCTCAAGTTATGCACAGTTTAGTTCATGATTAATCCCCTGAAACTGTGCATAACTAAGTAAACCTCAAAAAAACTTCTCAATCCCCTACCAACAGCATCCACCAATTAGAAACAAATCAATCAAACAATGGAATAGCTATAAAAACAAGTGTATGATACAAAAATTGTTACATGATACAAAAATTGTTGCATGATACAAAAATTGTTACACGATGCAAAAATTGTTACATTGACCCGTCAGTGACTAAGCACAACAAGGAAAGCCAGTATGAGAGAGAATGAAAAAAAATTATTAGCTCAAACCGCCGACGAGTTTGAATGGTATAAAAATGCAGCCGATGGTTACATTAAACTTAGAAATCAAAGGCTGTTAATTAATAAAAAGAAAGAACAAAGGCACTTTACTCGCGCCGAAGCAATTGCGTATTTAGAGCTGGATGGCAGAACGCTGGACAAGTATGCAAGCGCAGCAAATATAAATCCTAGAAGGTATGAGGACTCTGCATGGCTTGTTAGTATTGAAGAAATATATGCAATTCGTAACATTTTACCAGTCGAGCATCGCAAAGCGCCCGCCTTTAAGCGTGGAAAAGAAAGAAAGCTACAAGTAATTACTATAAAAAATCAAAAAGGTGGTGTTGGTAAAACAGTATCAGCCGCTACGCTTGCTTCCGGCTTAGCAACTGAGTTTCATGAAGAGTATCGAGTGGGGCTTATAGATATGGATGGGCAAGCCACTCTATCTATGTATTACGCGCCATTGGCTGCTTCGCAAGAATGCTTGTCTGTGGGGGATTTAATATCGGGTAACTATGAGTTGGATGAAGGTGAAACGCGTAAAGATGCAATTTCAAGTGCGTTCCTACCTACCACGATACCTAACTTACGAATATTACCTGCAACACAATCAGATCGCGCAATTGAAGGCTGGTTCCATAAAAACATAATCAGCGGTGATATAGAAAACCCATATTCAATTTTAAAAGGTATAATTGAAGAGGTTGAAGATCAGTTTGATATTATAATAATCGACACACCACCAAGCTTAAGCTATGCATCTTTCAATGCGTACTATGCAGCTACATCCGTTATATTCCCTGTGACTGTTGCTGAAAATGACCTTGACGCCACTTGTTCTTACTTTAAGTATGTACGCGAGGTTTGGTCTTTAATTGAGGATGCTGGTCATGATGGCTACCACTTTATAAAAACACTGTTGACCAACCATAAAGGTGGCCACACAACGTCTGAGTTACAACTGCGGTTTTCGTCGTTTTTCTCATCAAGATTGTACTCTAAAGAATTTAGACAAAGTGAAGCTGTACACCAATCATCATCTTTAATGTCAACGGTTTTTGATATGTCTAAAAGTGAATATCCCAAGACGAAATCTAGGTACGCTGTTGCGCAGCAAAATGCTTTTGAGGTTGTATGTCAAATAAAATGTGATCTTGATTTAGTTTGGCGAATACAAGAGGGTAAGGAATAAAAATGGCTAAAAAAAGAGGTGTTATTTCAGCTCTAGCTAACACTGCAGGGGCTGAGCAGTCAATTCAAAAGCTGTTGCTGAAAGACGTTGAAAGCCTTTCTAACGATATTAAAAGCAAAGTACGAGGTACTAATATATCGCTTAGTGACGTAGTTAAAGAGCATTTTGGTATCTCTGGCGAAAGCAAAGAGGTTGAATGGGTATTAGAGTCAGGTAAGAAAGCAACGTTTGCAGCAGTAACGCTAACTTATGAGCAAGTGTTAAATGATACAGTTGTAACATTTGAAATCAATGGCCGGGAACAAGAGTCTTTAACACCGGAGTCTTTGAGGGACTTAGACTCTTTGTGCTTCCAGCAGTATTACCCTGCTATTGGTCGATTGGTTGACGGCAAAATAGATGTATTAGATGGCTCTCGACGTAGAAGACGATTTTTACTAGAAGCCGGTAAGTTAAATTCCTTCGACATGCTGATCACTGAGGGTGATTTAAGTAAGCGTGACGCGAAGGCTTTAGCGGCTCAGTTGCAGTCGGTAAAAGAACATAACTTACGTGAAACAGGCTTGCTCTGTGTTATGTATAAAGACGCATACACGCAGGCACATGGTATCGCACCGACCCAGTTTGAAATTGCAAAAGAAATGCGCTTTAGCCAAGCAAAAGTCAGTAGGGCTATGAATGCAGCGGCAGTTAGCGAGAGCCTAGTAAGGTTGTTTCCTGATATTTCATTGCTGTCTAACAGTGACTATGTTGCTTTGCGCAAGGTGGATAAGGCGCTACCTGAAAAAGAGTTGCTATCTGTTTTTATTGCTGATGTTAAGTCGGCTCTATCTGAGTCAGATAAGGATATGGAGGCAGAAGATTACAAACTTTTAATATTGAGTGTAATCTCAAAACAACTTAAAGGCGGCGTTAGCAATAAACCTGAAAAGCCTATTGTTACACATTTAGCAGAATTTAATTCACTGGGCATGTACGCTAGAAAAAAGGTGAAAGGCCGTGACTTCTCTTATGAGTTTGGTCGATTGCCAAGCGACGTCCAGACGAGGCTAGACAGTGCGATAAAGGAAATATTAAACGAATCTCTAAGTTAGAAATTACTAATAACATCCTGAGCGGTTCATTCACGCCTTGCTAATTCAGTCGTTTAATTAGCAAGGTTCCGCATTATTTTGACAAGCTTTTTACCCCGATATTCCGCATTATTTTGACAAGCTTTTTACCCCGATATTCCGCATTATTTTGACAAGCTTTTTACCCCGATATTCCGCATTGATTCAATAAGCTTTATATGCTCAAGCTTTTGATTTTAAATGTATTTTAATTTGCCGGTGTTTTAAGGTATTTTAGGGTAACAAGCTTTACACCCAATTATTCACCCCGAATTTGACAAGCTTTACACCCAATTATTCACCCCGAATTTGACAAGCTTTACACCCAATTATTCACCCCGAATTTGACAAACATATTTTTTTCAAAAAAAACAAGAAACATATTAGGCAGGCTGTTTTTGATAGCTCTAATCCAACCAAGATAAAATTAAACAGGTAAACTATTGCTTATTGATTTGATTATTATTGGAGTGAATATGCCCCACCAGCAAGGGAAGTCGCATTTAAATACAAAGCAGCTTAATAAAGCCCATCATTCTGTCAGTGAACTAGAGCTGATAAGCCCTGATGGTTCTATGGAGTTGGTTTTGATGCATTTAGATAATAAAAAAATAGAGATAACTAGCTCGCTCAAGCTTGTTAGTATAGATGCAGTACCGGAAGGACAAGGTAGTGGTTTGTTTTGTAATTTTTTCTTTTTAATTGACCCAGGCATGCTTTTCGTAAGTCCGAGATATACATACATAATAAAAACACCGGCAGGGTTTGGCTTTATGCGAGGGGAAGATGTTGGTCGAAAGCATAATGTAATAGGTAGAGTTTTAGATAAAGTACCTAAAAGCAAAGTTATACGTTAAGAATAAAAGGGCTAAGTTTATTTGTTTTATTGTGGTTCCATTTTATAGCGCCGATATAAAATTACTATAAAGTGAAGTTAATACTTTAAAACAAGGTGAGCTTATAGATTAAATTAAAATAGAGTTACGCCTACTTATAGGCGGGGAGTTTTGGTATTAAATACTTTAAATTATCAAGTAGTGATCTGATAGAAAGCCCATTGGAATCGGGTGAGGATTCACATAGCGGTGCATTATCCGAGATAGCAGATTTATTTGTTAAAATTGTATCTAATATTTGCCTTGATGCATCTAGGTCTTCATTTAAAGACGCTTTTATATCTGAGTTTTTCAGTGTACCGGATATACATGAAAACTGGTTTTCGTCATATAACGCCTTTGATCTAGACTTGAGTTTTTCTTGGGGTGATTTAGAGGTGATACTTGCTTTTGATGTTAAAGGCGTGAAAAGGGCGTTTCGTATTTACATAGCCGAAGAGGTAATCATACTCCCTAAGAGCTACAATACGATGTCCAGTGTTTTTGAGGGACTTGATTCCGGCGAGCTTGAAATAAGATCTCTTTTTGATGAAGTTGAGTTATTTGATGTGTCCACAGGTGTTTCTATTTATATATGCAAAGAAATAAGTACTGAGCGTTATATTGAATTTAAAAAAGAAAAAGTATACTAAGGAGCTTAATATGTCTTATTACATGGCTTTCCCACTGATAAATCAAGATGATGAATTTGTATATCAGCGTGGTTTTGGCTACCCAAGCGTAGGCATTATAGAAATATCGGACGCTGTATACAAAGATATATCGTCTATGAATGACATTCTTTTAAATAAGTCTATACCGGTCATTGAATTTGAAACCGATCACCTAAAAGAAATAATTGCGTTTGATGGTGATTTGAGTTCGCTTCGTCTAAATGGTAGAGAGCCGGATTCATTTACGGTATCTAACCCAGTTGATTTTGAGGATAACGATTACACCATTGAGTTCTACAAGGCGGGTGAGATTGATCTTAGCGGTGTTGTTAACCGGGTTAGAATGAATAGACCAAAGCTAAAGCTAACGGGGCGCTGCTTCTCTGTAGAGGCTACGCTTAGCAGTACTAATGAAGGCTTTACATCGCCCTCAAAACCGCTCAAGGGCATGTCAAATTACTTCAATACAAAAGTATACCAATAATCCCTTTCTGGCAGGGCGGTTTTAATTACTGTCTTGCCAATACACGCCACCTTTACTCATTCTTTTTTTTAAACTACCACCACCAAGAACCGGTGTTTTACTTGAGTCAATTGAGCCCGGATTTTAATAACTTCCAAGCTGCACTGTATTTAAACGTCCTTTATGCGATTTTGAGAGCCCGTATAAATAAGGTGATAAACTGCATTAGTAACCCAAAGAAAAGCCCTTAGAATAAACTGTAGAGCTTCTTTTTTTCAAAGGTAGTGTTGAATTGTTTGATTTTTGATTGATGCAGAGGTTTGTTTTGTGCGTAGTGGTAGGGTATAAGTTTAAGGTCGAAACATTGCTTCAAACGTTTCAAAACAAAATGGTTTAGATTTTTTGGTCATTACCCCTCCTCTCCCTGTTCTTTGCAGGTAAGAAGTGCGACGAGAATTAAGCTTGCGATATGCCTGCTCTAAGGAAAGTCTTCTTTTACCCCAGTGCTGATTTGATGTGTTAGACAGAAAAAGGGTATGCAACTCAGTATGACCATATTCATCTAGCCCCTCCAAGACTTGATATATAACACCATTGCAATTGATGGGTGGGTTATCTAGTAAGTAATCAACGGCATGACGTTCATCCTTTGACACATGCATTGATGTTGGCGAGGCGTATCTGCAACCGGATAGCAATATTAGCTCATTCCCTTGCTCTACGGCCAACTCCCTAAAATTACTAACAAACCGCACGGGACTCTTTTTAGGATCGATTATTTTTATGTTTACCTTCGTTTTACCGCACCTTTTTATTTTAGGTGTGTGTAGCACAAAGACAACCTTTACAAAGCACAAGTTGCCTTTGCACTTTTCGCAAAGTGGGTACTCTTTTTCTACGTTTCCATGTTGTACAATGCAGGTGGCGCAATCAGAGCATGTTTTGCATTTTATAGTTTCATTACAGGGCAAGTATTTCATTAAACAACCTTAAGCTTATTTGACGTGTTGCTAAGTTATAGTGTTTTATCAGTGTATAACTTAGCTTTATCGGCCTGCAAGCCATTTGCCGGTTGCTTATTAGCAGACAGGTTTGATCTGCATTATCGCCAGCTCTATCCCCACCCCCTTAAACTCGTTACGGTCTATGGCTTCAAATGATGCAACTCTTGACGGTGGCAATGACAGCTTGTTTTTTAACGAGTAAGGAACAAGGGCTACTAATGTTCCATACTCATCAAGCACTGACAGTGCAGCTTCAACATGCAGTAACGCCCGACCCAAGCTAAAAGGTGGGTTCATAACAACGCCATCGAAAGTGTTATTGCTCGCTAGTAGCGTTTTAGATACTTCAATAAAATCGCCTTTAATTACGTTTAAGCATCCTCTTTCCTTTAAGATGGCACAATGTAGCTCCGAGACTTCTACGCATGTAACGCTTCCGCCCTTGAGTTTTAAAGCGATATTGCCCGTGCCTGCGCTTGGTTCGAGATACTTCTTAACGGGAGGTAGTTTCGCTATCATTTTTTCTACTATTGCCGTTGGTGTTGGGTAGTATTGGTGCGATACTTTGTCCGGCAAAGACCCTGTTACAATAATTTTCTCAATGACTGGCGATGGATCATATTCAAATTCGATACGGTTATTTGATAGCGCGACACCACCAATTGCTTCAAGTACATCAACGGCCTTAGCTTGCAAATGCTTATCAACCCCGTAGCTGTGCCTTACTTCATAAATAAACCCTTTTTCAGTTCCTACAAATCGGCCTTGGTTTGCGTCAAAAACTGCTGCTCTTTTTACATCCTTTAGCACATGCAATACATCCAACGAGATTAAGTTGTAGCTTAAGTGAAAGTTCTTAGGTTGTTTTTTAGGTTTGGTTCTAAACTCACTGGGTATAGATGCGGGGTATAGTAAAGTGAGTATTTGATTTAACTGATAAGAAATATCAGGGTGAATTTCGATATGCGCAGTGCCTTTTTTGAAAACCTTTATGCGTATAGCTCCCCCATCCATATCTACCCAGTTTCCAGTATCTTTCATTAAATACCTTACAGCATCGTAAGTATCAAAGTTGTTTTTGTTAGATGCCTCGCGTTTCATTAGCTGAGCGACAACCGCTCGCAGGTCTTGTATATACCCGCTTTTCGTTGAGCATGGGTAATGACCATCGTGGACGTCTGCTAAGATCATTCTTTTGCTAAATCCAGCAGGATTATTTGTTAAATGCTCTTTAGATAGGTTGTTAAACAAGCCATCTACTTTTTCGGCTACAAACTTATCTCGCTCTAACAAAAGACTTCTGAGCGTGTCGTAAACGTTCTCTAATGTGAAGTCAGGGAAGTTAAAGCTTTCAATTGACTCGCGCCACTCTGTTTTGCGCTTTTGCGGCATATGCGTTTTCACGTCTGTTATAGCGATAGCTTTTTCCCAGTACTCTTGCATCAAGAGCTTTAATGCTAAACCGATATTGCGTTTACTAAGGTTGCTATCAAAACCCCTGTTTTCTCTTGTCTCTGCACTCCTTGCAAGTAAATCAAGCGCATTAATGTATAAGCCGTTATCAAGTAGCTCATGCGCTTTATGTAAGTTTTTAAGTGCTGCTTTATATGACCAATAAAGCTGCTCAACACTGTTTTCGGTTGGTGATTGCAGTAATGATGAAATACTAGCTGGCAGTGCTGATGTGTTTGGTAATGCTAATGCTGTAGACATAAGTTAAACCTCATAATGCGTGTATAAGGTTATGGTATATAGTATTTAACCTGCGGCTATAAACTGACTCCATAAATGTGTGGTCTTTCACATACACCAAAAGAGTTGCGTCACTTCGTAGCGATGGGTTCATCAAGTGGTATTATTGGTGAAACTTTACAGGCATTAAGGCTTTATTATGGAACTCAATATATACATACCTATTGTTAAAACGTTTTTAGCTTCTGGCTCAGGCGTTGTCGGTCTTGATAGTAGTGTCGTACAGGGGATGGTTAACGTGTTTTACGAAGGTAATGTTTATGGTGCGTGTAACATGCACGACATAAGAGACAGAATCACTGTCGCTGCCCACAGAATGATTTGTGTAAAGAGCCTAAGAGAAGGTAAGCAAGCACAAGGTCGATACGCCACAACAGCTCACCGACTGATTAGCGAAAACAGTTTGTTGAAAGTTGGGACGATTAATATGCTTAGCGGAGTCATTAATATAAGTGATAAGCAAAACTTTGAGTACTGGGCTTCGTCATATGTACCTGTAAAATATTGAAGCAAGATTAGCTTGCGAGTCCAATAGACTTTTTCTTTCAGACCCCACAAAAGTATGCGTCTTGCTGCTACTGCGAATTTAACCCCCAGTACAGCAAGCGATACAATCATTCCTGCGATTGATTATAAGTAGCATAAATCACTGTCCAGCATTGACAGGAGTTATCGCTATTCTTACTGCGTCACTTTGTAGCGCCAGCATTTCACTGCGTCATACTAACGTTAATTAAATAGTTGATAGGTGCTGCAATGAGTGCAACAAAATTAAACGCAATTCAGTTTGATGCAACGGATCTTTACTGCCCTGAGTTTTCACTCCCTGTTCGGAAATTTCTAAGCTCAATTGCAGAGACAGAGCTAGCTCACATAATTACAAAAGAGCGCCGCTCAATTGCGCGTATCAAGCATATTTGTGTCTCTTATGGCTGGCAGTATAAGTGCGTTGACAAGAATGGTTTAATTCACTTTTTGGTAAGTAAGGCTGGGGATTTAGCATGACTTTCGATATTCCAATTGAGCTTCTTGATAATGCAACTCCCATTGGTTCAGTTGCTAGTGTTGATGGCTCTAGCTACAGCGATACCTTGCTTGCTGCATCGTATGACTTATTTCGCAAAGCGGTTGACGATATAAAAATAGTAAGGCAGTCCTATTGTACTGTATCAGCACTTAGCAATGGTAAGGACTCTGCTTTGGTTCTTCTTGCGGGTTTACAGGCGCACATAGAGTTGATGGATGAAGGGTTGCTTGATAGTAGCTCGCCTTTCATTATTTCGCATATCAATACAGGTGTAGAAAACCATCTTATGGAAGCTTTGAGTGGTTTAGAGTTTGAAAAAATTACAGCTTATTGCAAATTGAAAAATATAAATCTTGATTTGCGGATCGGTAGCCCGCCATTGCACAAGTCATGGGCGGCTTTATACCTTTCAGGTTTAAAGCTTATTAGTACAGCCAGAAATAATAACGATTGCTCAGTGCAGCTAAAGGTTGATAATGCGAAAGTCATAGAGAAGCAGATTGAACGCGACTATGGTAAAGATGTTGTTGTCTTGCTGGGCGTTAGGTTTGGGGAGTCAAATCGCAGAACTGCAAATATTCGTCAAAGAGGGACAGAAAAAACAACAGCTCAGTCCTTGGTGTCCGGCGGCTCATCTGACTTGACGTTTGCGCCAATAATCACAATGACTGATGATGATGTGTGGGGTTTGCTTAAAATAGCAGGCTCTGATCCAATCGTTAAGCACGAGAAGTACAATTTAGCTTCATACGCAGAAAACCATCGCTTACTTCATTTAATATACTCCGACTCAAAAAGCGGTAGCTGCCCGACAACTGCGCGTAAAGTTCAGGGGCAATCTCCGGGGGGGTGTGGTGCTTCTGCTAGAACGGGATGTAGTCTATGCGCTAAATCTGTACAAGATAATTCAGGTGAAGCTCAAATCAGAGAAACTAGGCATTTTGTTATAGCAAAAAATATCGTGTCGGTGAGGAATTACATTATGTACATTGCTCAGGATGTTGATTATAGAACATGGCATGGCAGAGCCACAGACAAAACAATAGACCATGCAGTAGCACTGCAACCAAACGTTTTAAATGCCGAGTCACTAGAGAAATTAATTTTTTTGTTGTCCCAGGTTACTTGTGATGATTATTTTAGAGCAAAGAAATTTAAAGCTTTAGTCGATGCTGGACAAGATTTAATGCTCGATGAGGGGTATGCAGATATAGTGCAAGATAGCTCGCTAGATGAAAAGGACAGGGCTGTACTGCTAGAGGCATACACGAGTTACGCTCAAAAGCATTTGATCAGACCAATGTCTTATGAGCTAGCTGTTTATTTGAGTGCCATTCATAGTCGTGATGGAGTTAGGCTCCCGCCATTTCGTGCTTTACACATTTGGCAGGAAGTTGTTGCTGGTAAGCGCATACCTTACCCTGATGTCGATCCAAAGCTTGCAAAGGTTGATGATATACCTGATGCAGTAATGGTTATACCTTCAAAAGTCCCTAACGCTAGCTTTTTGGGGAATGAGATATTAGATAGAGAATCTTCTGTAAACTGCGATAGCTATGCTACTCCTGTTACATCTAAGCTCAGTGTTAAAGATGCAAGGCTGCTAGTTGGTGCTGATTTAATTAACGATAATTTAAAGGGCTCAGCGACAATAGATTTAAACAACTTCAAGGCTGTGAAGTGGTTTGATATTGTTCGTAAGAAACCTTTGTCATGCAAGCCTAAAGTTCAGTTCTCTAAGCGCCGTATAACTAAGCGCCGTAAAGTAAAAGGCCAAAGCCTTATCGTTTCACGCGGTAGAACATCTTTGGACTCACCCTCATTCGGTGTTCGCTCAGAGACACCAAATTTAAGTAAGGCTTATTTAAAGCCGGTACACGCTTACTTGCCTTCAAGCGAATTAAGTTATGACTTAATCATTGATGATGAAGAGTTATCTGCAAGTTACGATATTGATACTTTAGCCCTTAGTGATTGGGAACAATTTGATGGGCTCGCTAGTGCGCTAGAGAAGCATGATCACTTTGTTGAGTCTCGCACCGCCAAAGGTGAAACAATTTATAAGTATGGCGGGGTTGGTGCATTCGAGCATTTGTTAAGATGGGGCGTGTTTAAGATGAATGCGCGTAGTCGCTTACATACACTGCGAATATTAGAGCGAACTAATTACTTTAATTCACTGGGCTTGTTTTCATTAGATGATTCAGAAATTAAAAAAATTGCGTGTGGCTTGGACGTGGATGAGCAGAGCGCATTAACTAGCAAGATAGCGCAGTCGCACATAGAGAGCATTCTAAACATGGGTAGCTATCGGACGTTTAAAGCCAACTTCTTGTTGGGTATTAGAAGTAAGCGCAATACTCAAAGAAAAGAGGTTAAACGCTTAATAGCTAGTTTTAGTAGTGATGCTTATTTAGCGGCATGCGAGCAGATTGAAAGTATGTTTGAGTCAGTCAAAGACATGTATGTAGATGTTGTGATGAGTGAATACCTTTCACTTAGCTTGGTTTGTAACAAGGTAGCGGGGTTCGATGGCACTAACTATCAAAACCTTTATGTAGCAAGCTGCGGCTCGCAACGCTATATCGAGTCTTTCTTTGCTGGCGAGAGCGGATTGAAGCGAGCATTCGACACTGGCTACTTGAAGTTGCTCAACGAGAGTAACCCTGATGATTACCAGAAGCTTATTGATTTTAACAATTCAAAACGAAGAAGTTTGCTAGGCGAAGTTAGAAGAAGCGCCCTGCTAACTCAGCAGCAACGACATGGCCAAGGTATTATTACAACCAAAGAAGAAATGCTCGCTTTTAGAAAAGTGTAGTTGCGCGATTATCCTGTCTGTAATGGACTTGATATATATATAAAAAACAATCAGTTAAAAGGCGTCAATTTGTAGCGGTAGGTTTTTAAAATGCGATAGTAGTATTAACTTTTAAAGGAGCTATCATGAAAATTAAAAACATTAAAACAAGAAAAGAACTTGAGTTTTATCATAATGATATACTCGCTGCATTTGCTTTTATCTTTGTGAAAGAACAAAAGTTAAAAGTTAAGTTTTTAACTGAGATTATCGCTCTTAAAGGTGAGGTGGCTCAACACCTTGCGGTTAGCGGTAACACTATTGCTTTGTCTGATTGGTTTGTGGACACTGATGTATTGCCACCTGCTGTTATGCGTAAATTCAAATCTGAGTTTAAGCGTCACGTAAGCAACGAGCTTGTGGCTTGTGGTTAGTATGCTGTACTTCCACTTAATTTGATTTTAATTCGCGCAGCGTCCTTCGTGTGAGCTATTAAAGCTTATGGATTGCTGTCTGTGTGGGCTTGTGTGCGATTTTTTGGGTTATGTATGCGTAAGCCTTGGTTATATAGACTAGCGGCTTAGTTTGTCGCTACATGACCTTATAAAATCGTTATTGCTGATAAGGTGTCGGCGGCTGACGCCGTTAGTTTGCGCCACCAGCAATTAGCATTAATTTAAGGTATTGCGATGAGTGATCAAAGTATTTTGGTTAGAAGATTAAATGAGAAAGAAGTAAGGCGGTTTGAATCCGCTTTAAGCAACGAAAAGAAGGTAACGGGCAAGCTGCATGGGTACAGCCCTTTAGAATTAAAAGAAGAAGGGAAGTGGATCATGAGTGCGGGGGAGTACAAAAACTCTTTCGACTGGGGGAGTTAGTAGGTTTAACTGGTTTTTTATTTTTTATGGGAGGTCGTAGATGGACGAGATATTGAAATATATCGTGCCAATACTCACGGCATTAGTGAGTGGTTTTTTTCTCTTGAAAGTGCATGATATGAATCGCACAAAAAGCCGATTGCTTTCAGCTTATCGTGATATTGAGTTTCTTCAATGCGTGGAAAGGCGGCATGTCGAAGCTGCTGTCGCTGCGGGACGAAAGTCTACTCAACGCTCTATTCGCAAGCAGGTTCGTGAAAATGACAACCTTATTTACTCTGGTATGTCACCCAATACGGTTAAATACAAAATAAAGAAAATGGAAGATAGAATTTCCATTCTCTAAGCGATTAAAAGTTATGATGCTCCAACCAATTCGGCAAGGTAAAACTTGCCGTTTTTTTTGGTTTGAAAAACCTAAGCTAGTAGGTTTGCCTTGGCCACTAACCACTTTGTGCGGTAGCACAATATTAATTCTGTAAGCGACTTAAAGTAAAAGTGCTGAATTGTAGCGCGGGAAATTAAATTCGTTACTATTTTAATGTGTAAACACATTTATATTACTGGGATTAATTAAGTATGAAAAAATTAAGCGATAAGTACATTGTTAGTGGCTACATTTGCGGTAAAAATGTAGTAACCAAAGTTGTCTCTGCTACCACTGAAACCAAAGCGGCTACTGCGTTTGCTCGCTACATTTGCGCTAAGGAACGTTGGAATGGAATAGATAACATACATATTTGCAGCTTAAAGGGCTTGAGCGAGTCGCTAGAGCAAACCCTTGTTGGCGATCAGGGTTTTGTTGCACAAAATAGCGATACAATAAAAGATTATATTATTGATGATTATGCCCTCTGTTTGTAGCGGGTATGCTACCTCGATATTTAGCAATTAATTCCCGCCAATTCTAAGTTAAGTAAGAGTTCATTTGCCTCGTGTAAAATATTTTGTTTTTTAAGATGTTCTTTTTCATGACGCGAAAAGAGCCCCTCTGTTAAGTGTATTGTTTTTATTTACGTATAAAATGTATGTAGATAAATACATGATTGGCGGGATTAAAGTATGCAATTAAATAAAGCTATTAGAGAGCTTATCGGTGGTGGAATGTCTTTGGACGACGTTGCATTAGAGTTGATTGGTTCGCTTTCTGTTGTAATAGAAAATAAAAAGCAGTCAATCACTCGATTGCAAGAAACGAAAAGTCTAATTGATAATTTAGTAGATAAAATAACGCTGGCTTCTGATGAGCTAGAACTTAATGTTGTGTTCGAGAGGGACTTTGACTCCTTATTAGATCAAGGTTCGTACTGCGAGGCTTGTTCGGAAGGTGTTGATGTGTCTGCTAGCAAAAAACCAGCCTGCGTTTGTGTTGGCGAAGAGTTTTTTGAGATTGATGAAAATAAGGTTAAGCCTGTAATTAGTAAAATAGAGAAAAAATCAAAGCCCGCGTTACCTATTATCATATCTAGCTTGCCTGAGTCTAAAACAATGCATTAGTGCTACGTTTACAGCACAACCAAGAAAAGTAAAATACTATCTGTCAGCATGGTTTATTTAAATAAACCATGCCCTTCGGCTGTTATGGCCTTAT